>ERZ779737.11-NODE-11-length-192619-cov-25.338194_pt1 | contig 192619 bp, 267 predicted proteins | sample MGYA00511889_ERZ779737 | MGnify/ENA primary metagenome ERZ779737 (study PRJEB29588, sample SAMEA2163575) | human gut metagenome | biome: human gut; feature: human-associated habitat; material: faeces | place: Denmark | collected 2008/2010 ...
CTTTCCCTATATAAATTACCTTTCCTAATATATAAATCGTCATAACTATCTATATTGTTTTCTCTTAAATATTCCCTAACTTTCCACATAGCATACTCAAAATTTTCTGTATTGTCATTTATTGTACTTATTTGTATATTTCCACTTTGCATATCCTCATATAAACATAATAACTTATCCTCAAAACTATATCCCTCATAATCTTTACACAATTCATAAGTCTTATATGTTTTAGGTGTAACATTATTACTTGCAATACATACCTTTATTTTATTATTTTTCTTATCTAAAGTAATTCTTTTACATAATTCAAAACTCATAATATTTTCTCCTTTCTAAAAAGTATAATCGTAATACTCATCTCTTTTTCCAATCACAACTCTTTCCTTACTGTCTTTAACTCTCCAAATTCCATTCCTACAATAGATTTCAAATTTCATACCTCTATCATCTTTTTCGTATCTGTATTCTTGACTTTCACTATAAGAACCTGTGTTATCAATTCTAATAGCATTATCTCTTTGAATAATTGCCCTACATTTACTCTTTATTTCTATAACAGTACAAGCAATTCTATCACTATACATATAAATTGTAGCACCAACACCAACCCTTATTTCATCACTAGCTTGTCTTTCATTTAATCTGTTTGTTAAACTACCATACATAAATATCAACCTCTTTCTTTTTATATTATTTCCTAACTATAAACATATTATACCATATTTTATTAATTTTGTCAATAGTTTTTTAAAATTTTTTATACAAACATTCAATTATAACAAAATATTATTTAACTCATTAATTTTCTTTTTGTTATCTTCTATATTTTTTGTGTATTCTTCTATCTCTTTTTTGTATTGCTCAATCATAACATTTCTCTTATTATTTAATACCCTAACTATAAAATCATATATACTTAAATCTTCTATTTCCTCATCATAAAATGCAAAAGTAGGCAATTTTGTTAGTCTAAAAGAAGAGTTACTTACACTAGCATTTTTCCTAATTTTACTACCAAAGCTATATGCTCCAAAATCTTCCCAAGCATAAATAGTTTCATAGTCAACCATAATTTGACTTCTCCAAACTCCAATATGGAATAGTTCAGTCATCATTGCATAATCTATATTATATTTTTGCCATAACTCTTTAATACCTTTTGCTATGTTTTCAGTAATAATTGAATGAATATTATTTCTCCCATTAAAATTATATTTTTCATCAAGTTGTAAATCATCTGTAATATATTTATTACAAAATTCTTTAAACTCACTCATTTTTATTTTCTTTAAAATATCCATAATACCTTTCTCATTCAAAAACTTTACACTATTTTTCATTTTTAAATCCTCCCTTATATTACCAATTATATATTAAATCTTTTAAACTTTTTTAATAATCTTCTTCCTCATCTTCCAAAGCCCACTCAATATCTTCATATCCTTTTAATTTCTCAAATTCTTCACTTTCTATTAACCACCATTCATCAATAACTAAAGCATTTCCTCTCCAACATAAATCAAACATAAAACATAAATTATTGTAATAAAAAGCTATCCTGTGATAATACATATTATTAGATTTTTTTAATTTATAAGCAATATTATAATCAGCATTTTCAATACCTAATATATCATAAACTCTATCACAAATTTCATAAGCTAGTTCCTTGACACTATAACATATAAATCTATCATTTAACCAATCATTCATCTTTTCTTCCAAATCAATTAAAGAAAATCCAAATTTTTCTTCAAATTCATTATCCTTTTCATCTTCTAAATATTCTCCACCTAAAATTTCATTAACATAATTCTTCATTAAATATCCCTCCACAACTTTATTTATTATATACATTATATCATACTTTTATACATTTGTCAATACTTTTAATCAACTTTTTTTAATTTATATACATAACCAAAATCATTATCTGTTGCAATCCTAACCTCCAACTTATCAAAATCAAAATAATAATTTACTCTATTTACCTTAACATTATTCATTTTATTTTGCATTGCATAATCCAACGCATATTTAAAATACTTCTTTTGTGTTTGTGTTATGTATTCTTTATGTCCGTCATCACATTTTCTCAAATCTAAAATATACATATAAACCTCTCCTTTACTTATATTATTTCCAACTTCATATATATTATACCATACTTTAATTATTTTGTCAATAGTTTTCTTAAAAATTTTTTTCTAAATTTATATTTATATAATCTAAATTTTCGATTATATTTTCTGCCTTTTGAACTATATTCTCAAAATTATTTTTTAATTCTTTTCGTACTGCATTTTCAATACATTGATTTTCTTCTTTAATCAATTCAGTTACAAACCTTACAAAATCAAATTCTATTCCATTTATTTTTAATTCAATATCAAATACAAAATTATCCTTATCTCCTTTTTCAAATGCCTTTTTTATTATATCTGTACTTTCATTTGTATTATCTTGTCCTAATATCTTACAAATAACATAATATATATCATTTGTATTGTTTGGATTGATTTTTATTTCCATAACACACCTCCATTATAATATACCACACACCATAACTCCCAAAAACATACATAACTTTAATATATCAAAATTTTTAAACACTAAATCACAACCTTTCTATATTATATCATAATCGGTATTATGATTTTTTAAATACTCATCTTTGTTTTGTAGAAATTTTTTATATTCAATTAAAACAGAATTTTTTATATTTATTAAATTAAATTTTCCACAATCCATATAATTTTTATTTCCATTATTGTCAACATAATACATTCCATAATCTAATAAATGTAATGCTTTTTCTTTATGAACATAATTATATTCTATTCCAAAACATTCTTTTGAATAATTTTCTTTATCTATTGCTTTTGCCTGTTCTTCTAATTGTTTACATTCAACCAATTTCAATTCAACAACAATATGAGTTGTTATATTATCTACCTCTTCAAAATCAGTAATTCTTTGTATGTTCTTAACTAAAACTAATCCCATAAATTACTCCTCCTCAAATATTTCTTTAATATCATCAATTCCTAATATTTCTAATGCCTTATTTACTTTATTTTTAAATATTTCTTTTTCCTCTTCTGTATTTATTTCTATTCTTATTTCTTGATTGATTTCCCTAACCTTTTCTAATATACTTTTATCTAACCATTCCTCATCATAATCGTAAAAACTAATTGTAAACCAATATTTTCCATTTTCAGTAAACTCGACATAACAATTATATATAAGACTTTCTTCTTCGTTGTCTGTTAGCTTTTTAGGGAATATTTTTAAATCATTTATTAACTTATCATATCCCCAAACCATTAAATTTGCTACAATATCTCCATTGTCATCTAAATCGTAAATATCAATATCTTCGTTTGTATCAATATCAAAATCTCTAGTTTTAAAATAACCATTACTTTTAATTTCCATAATATCCCTCCTATTCTGCTTTTATAAAATCTCCGTCATCATTAAAATAAAATCTTCCTATTAAATCTTCCTCGTGTTCTCCCCAATATGTTACTTCAATTACTGTCATATTGTCCTCTTCATCTTCATTAACTAATAAATGTGATTGTTCATTAACATAAATCATAAATTTTTCAAAACTTTGTTTTGCTCTTTTTTCTAATTCTTCAAAATAACTCATAATTATTCCTCCTCCTTAAAATATTCTTTTTCTTCTTTCAACCATTCTTTTAATCTTTCTATGTCGTCATCATCAAACAAATTATATTTCTTACCTAATTCTATAAAATCGTTTATATCTTTTTCCATATCTTCTACTCTCTCATAATCTTCTTCATCTGTGTAATAATCTACCATACGATAAAATACTCTTTCAATACAATCTCTTAAAGTTCCTGTATCAGTATCTTCATCTCCAAAATATCCTACAAATTCATCATTATCGAACTCCAAATCTAAAATGTTATATCTTCCGTTTGAATATTTTACTAATCCCCATTGATACCATTCGCAAAAATCTGTCAAATAAGTAGCAAGTTTATTATCTTCTTCTCCTAATTCTTGTAAAAATGAGGTTTCTTTATAATTTAAACCAAATTCACTTTCATATCCTGTTGCATTTATTAAATCCTCTACACTTAAAATTTTAACCTCTTCTGCTTGATAATCTTCAAGACTTCCAAAAGTAAATCCCTTTCCCCATTGAAATTCAATACATACAACATTCCCTTTTACTCCATTAATTTCTGCTAGATGAAAGAAATAGTCCTCACAAAAATCTTCTTCTCTACAATAAGGCTTTTTACTTTTTTCTTCTCTACTTCTCATATCACAACAATTTCTTTCAAAATCTTCTGCGTATTCTTTTAATCCAACCTTTTCCATTAAAACTATAAAGTTATACAAATCGTTTGTAAATCTTTTAATTTTAACAACTGCATAATAACAACCATATAAAAATTTTTCATAATCATTCATAATATTTCCCTCCTTAACTTTATCCATATTATATCATATTTTAATTATTTTGTCAATAGTTTCTTTAATTTTCTTTAAATTCTCTTATGAATTCTCTAAACATATATTCTATATCTTTATAAGAATTCCCTAATTCGCTATTATAATAAATTGCAACTATCTCATCTACTAAATAGTCTAAATTTTTTTGAACAATTTTCAAATCAGCTAATTCTATATTTATATCTGTTATTTCATTATCCAAAAATTTTTGTATCTCTTGTAACAAAGACACTTCACAAATTAAATTTTCTCTTTTCGTTTCAAATAAAGTATTTTTTAATTTTTCATATTTTTTATTAACTTCATCTTTAATTGTATCAATTATATAATTTCTTTCATATTCCTGACAATAATTTTCTAAATCGTTACATTTTTGAATAACTATTTCATAATAACTATTCCAATTTTCTTGTTTTTCATTAAAAAGTCTAATTACATATTCTTTTTGTTTTTCTAATTCTAAAAGTATTTTATTTATATTTGTATCTGTTTCTTCATCTACTACAAAAGGATTTCCTAATAAATTGCTTGTCGCATTTTGTAATAGTTCTTTGATTTTCTTTTCTAATAATCTAACACTTTCTACAATATATTCCTCTCCTAATTCATATTCCTCTTGACAATCTCCTGCTCCGTCAACTCCACTTACTTCATCAATTAGTTCTCCATAATATTTAATAAAAATTTTATACATATTTGTTTCTCCTTTCTATCTTTATTATATGTATATTATATCATATTTATACAATTTTGTCAATAGATTTTTAGAAAAAATTTGGGAATATATTTCAATTCCAAAAATCTTCTTCTGTGAAAAGCATATCCCCAAATTCTTCTTCAACTTCTTTATCTGTTACTAATTCGTCTATGTCTGCAAGTTCTCCATAACTTACATTTTCGTTTCTATCACAATAATATCTTTGTTTTAATTGCTCAATCTGTTCTCTATTTAAGTCTTTGAATTTCATAAAAATTCCTCCTTTATTTTTCCAATTTTATAATGATTTCATTATCTGTTTCTTCAATTTCTGTTGGGTTAAGACTTGTTTCTTCTTTATTTTCCATATTTCTACAAAATATTAATTCACGATTGCCTAATTGTTCCATAGGACTATCGTATAAATCTCCCCAATTATCTGGATTATCTAAACATTCTCTTTCCATTTCAAAAATAAAATCTTGACTGTTTATTGGGGTAGCTCCTTTTAAATCTCCAACAGTTTTACAAACGGAACTATACCATATACCACTTTCAATATAATGACCACTTACCATAGGAATTTTAAATCTTCTTTCTTTTCCGTCTACAACAAAAGGAACTTCTAACATTATATTTTTTACTTCCCCTTTATTACAAATTTCTAATAATTCTCCTAATAATATCATAATATCTCCTCCTTAATTTTGAATATATTATATCATATTTTTCATTGTTTGTCAATACTTTTTTTAAATTAAATCACAATCCTCTAAAATTTTTTCTACAACACCTGTATTGTCAAAATTGCTTTTACATATTTTATTTATTGATATTCCTATATTATATAAGTCATCATCATTTAAAACTTTACTATTAAATACATTACAATATTTTTTAATATTTTCAATGCTTTCTTTTGCATTATCAAATAAAACAATTTCATCATCTTCGTTTAAATCTTCATATATGCTATCTAATCCCTCTATTGATTGACAAACAATACCAAATCTGTCATCTTGGATTTCTTGTATTTTCATATCTCCAACAATATCTTCTATTCCATAATCATCTAAATATCTTTCTGCTAATTCACTATAAGAACAATCATATTGTTTTAACAATCCTAAAACAAAACTCTCGTCTATATCATCTAAAAAATCCTCAACATATTCTAACTCATCAAAAGAATTCATATCAAATACTTCAAATGTTCCATTATTAACCCTACATACCATTTTTTCACTATTCAAATCTTTTTCTAATTCAAAATCCATTGTTACTAGTTTTAAATCTCTTTTATCAAATTCAATAAAACAGTTTCCATTTTTTGGTTTTATATATCCTATAACTAAATTATTGATTTCTATTTTGTCTGAATATACATTAAATCTACTAAATTCACAACCATTAACTCTTTGCATAATTTTATCTTCATTTAATACAACATTTAAAAAATCAACTTGTTTTTCTCTTATTTCTTGATAATCCATAATATCCTCCTTATTTATTAATATTTATTATTTCATATTGTGTAATAGGTTCTTTATTTTCATCATATATTACAACCTCTTTGTTTAAATTTACTACTTCAAACTCTTCTCCACATTCCTTTAAACTTTCTAATTCTTCATTTACACATTTATACATTCTATCTTGTGCTTTTTCAAAATCATCAAAACTTTCATTTATATAATCAATATAAAATCTTCCTAAATCATTGCATAGCATAACAATTATAAACATTTACTTTCACCTCCTAATCTATATCAAAACTACTTCCACAATAATTACATAGTACATATTTTCCGTTTTCATCTTCTTGTATATCTTTAACCCTTAAATTATAAACTGTTCCACAATTTAAACATTTTACTTCTACCTCTATATTCTCTGCATAATCAATTATCATATCATAAGCATATCCAAAATCTAAAACTAAAGGGTATTCTTTTTCTTCATTCTCTATAACAAATTGTATTATGTCATATAATAAACATTTTTGTTTATCATAATTATATAATGCTTGTAATTGTTCCTCTGTCATATTAATTTTAAAATGGTCGCTTTGTTCCCATTGAACCATTGCGTCAATAATGTAATCTGTAATATATTTTTCTAAATTGCTATTACTAGTCAATTTTCGCTCATTTATTAACCTACTCTTTATTTCATTTAACTTTTTTGAATTCTCTTGATTATATTCTAGCATAATGTACCTCTCCTTTCTTTTTTATTATATACATTATAACATATTTTTATTCATTTATCAATAGTTTTTTAAAACTTTTTTAAATTTTAATCTAAATTCATTTCTATATAAGTAAATCCTATATTGTCATCTATTTTATCAATATCTTCTTTAAAATATTTTACAAGTACTCTTCCCAATTCTTCATCTCCAATAAAAGTACAATGTGTATCTAAACAATTACAAAAAATGTCAAAATCTTCGTCTATATCTAAACTTTGTAATAATTCAATATCTTCTTTTATTTCTTCATTGTCAATATTATCTGCAACAAAACTGTCTACTGTATTTTCTAGCTCTGTCAATGCAAAGTAAAGAACTCCCCAATAAAAGTCGTTTATATCCCAATCTTCCATATCTTTACCAAAATAATTTTTCATAATCTCTATAATATCTTCCCAACAAAACTCTGTTTGTCCTACATCTTGCCAATCTAATGTTCCTCCACCAAATAAATTAATTAAAATATATTCCATAATTATTTTTCCTCCTTATTTAATTTTTCTCTAATCTGTTCCGTAACTTCTTCGTCATCAACACCCCATATTCCGTATATATAATCATCTATTTCTCTATCATAGACTTCTACACACTCATCAAAAACAAATGGTGTTATTTCATAAGTTTTTCCGTCAACTTCTAATTCAAAAGTCAATCCATACTCATAAGATATTTCATTCATAAGTTCTTCAAATCCTATTTCATAATCAAATTCTAAAACAATATAATCTGTATAGTTTCCTCTTATATCTCCTGCGATATGGAAAGCTAATAATACAATATAAGTATCATTGTCTAATTTTATTGTATGCCATTGAAAATCATTTTGAACACTACCACTATGATTATAAGTATTATCTCCACCAAGATATTCTGCACCCTCTAAATTAGTAAAATAATCATATTCGTCATAAGTATTGAAATAAGTATCTTTACTTCTACCATATTCTCCATAAATTCTTTTATATTCATCTTCTGTTAGTCCTCTTTCATAATCTGCTAAACAATCGCACATAATATCTGTTGGTACATAATATTTTAAATCTAAATCTTTTCTCTCTTCATTCCACCAGTAATCATTCTTTTCTTTTAAAAATTCTCTAATTTCTTTTAATTTTTTAATATTTTCCATACTATTTCCCTCCAATCGTTTTTTCTACATTATTAACTTCAACTACACTACAACTTCCAAATCCAGTATTATCAAAAAGGACTACTTCTTTAACATTAAAGTTTTTACGAATTGTTGCTCTAATATCATCTAAAGTCCACTCTCCCTCTAATCTTGTTTTTACTTCGGCTATAACTTTTCTTACCTCTTCCTCATTTACAAGAGTATTAAAAAAGTATGCGTCAAAAAAATTATCCATTTCGTCATAAATTAAAATTCTATCTACCATAATATTTCCTCCTTTATTATTTATTGTTTCCCAACTATGTATATATTATAACATATTTTATTTAATTTGTCAATAGTTACTTCAAAATTTCTTCAATTTTTTCAAATCCATTGTCTATATATTTTACAACTTCAACATTCTTCATAAAATCAAGAACTTTTTGAAAATCAATTTCTGTCAAAGAATTATCAAAATCTCCCTCAACAAAAAGTCTATTGTAATATTGAATATGTATATCTTTGTTAGCAATAAGTTCTTTTGTCTTATATATGTCTTTCCCCTCCTTATTTACTTCTTTTGCTAACAAAATAAATTTATTATACATTTTATCATTATATTTAATTTGAAAAATAACTTTTTCCATATAAAACTACCTCCATTAAAACAAATTTACATAATCTTCAAAGTTTTCATCAAAAACTAAAACTTTTTCTATATTTATTTCATTTTTAACACTTACTACTATTTTTAACTCGTCTTTTATTATGTTTACAATATCCTTATATTCATCAATTATGACATTCTCTTGTCTTACTTTATTTATTAATTCATTTTTTGTTCTACAATTTTTTATTATTTTACTAATTATTTCATAATTTCTTCTAGCATTTAAAATTATGTTTTCTAACATTTTTTCTCTCCCTCCTTATCTTTGATTTCAACTTCTGTATCTAAAATTTCTCTTGCTCTTTTTAAATATTCTAAAGTTTTTTCTGTTTTGTTTATTAAAATATCTAACTCTAACTTTCTTTTATCCACTTGTTTTCTTGCCATTGCTCTTTTATCATAGTTATAAGTATAAGTCTGTATTTTGTTATTTTCTATAATCTTTTTTTTTGTAACTCCCAATGCTTTTGCAAAATCATCAATCTTATTTTTCCCAATTCTTCTATTTCCAATTTCTAACATATTGATATAAGATTGAGAAACTCCAATAATCTTTGCAAGTTGTTTCTGTGTCAAATTCAATTCTTGTCTTTTTTCTTTTATAAAATCTGCTAACATTATTCAACCTCCTCTTTTATTATATACATTATACCACACTTTTATACATTTGTCAATAGTTTTTTACAAAAAAGAAAATCTTTTATAGATTTTCTTTTTTATAATCTTCAAAGTACTTTTTAATTTTCTCTTTTAGTTGTTCATCTTGTATAACCCTATCTAACCCTAAAACTCTTTCTGTATATATAAATTCTTTAGAGGTTTTATTATAATATTCACAAAATACCTTATTGTCTAAATCATCTGTTTTCATACTTAAAAATAAGATACACCTTTCATTTTTAAATGTTATATACTTTTCAATAATAAACTGTCCTATTTTTTGTTCTTTTGAATTATAAACTTTTATATAATCATCAAAAGGTATGTCATTCAACTCGATTTTATTATAATTTTCATCATAAATTTTCTTGTCATCACTTAACTGTACCCATTCTAAAATACTTGCTCCATTTGTCATCTCAACAAAATCACTATTTATTTTTACAAACAATTTTTCAACTGCCCCTCTTTTTACTAAATCCTGTGAAACAATAAAAGTTTCAATGTTTTCATCATTATTACCCTTTTTCCTAAAATTAACTCCAAAATATTTATTCAATACTATTTCCTCCTTTTTCTAATGCCTTTTTTCTTTCTTCAAAAGTCATTTTCTTTAAACAACCACAACTTTTTGTATTCCCATTTAATCTTCTTATATAAGTTATATTTCCACAATCACATTTACATTTCCATTTCTTCCTTTCTGTATCATAAGATAATACCGTCAATAAACCAACTCTTTTGCCTATATTTTCTGTTTTTAACTTAAATAATGTATTACTTACTTTTTCTCTTTGCAAACAACCACAACTTTTTGTTAGTCCATTTGTTAGATAATTTTTAGGTACATTTACAATGTTTCCACAATCACATTTACATTTACATAAAATTTGATTTTTCCCTTGTTCGTTTGTTGTTTCTTCTTCTTCCAAAACTAATAATCTACCAAATCTTTCCCCAACAATAGAGTTGTCTATTTCGGTCTTTTGTGGATTTTCAAAATTGTATTTATTATCACATTCTCCACAACTTACAACCTTTCCAGTAGTCAATAATGTTCCTTTAACAATAATCGTATTTCCACAATCACACTTGCAAAGCCACAAAGCATTTCTAAATTTATCTATTCCTTTATATTCAATCGCCGTCAATTTACCAAATTTCATACCTGCAAGATTTCGTCTTATCTTTGCCATTTTAATCTCCTCCTCTCTAATAATATATTATATCATATATTTTATATTTTGTCAAGAGAAAATTGTTATTTCTCTAACATTTTTTTTATGTTAGTATAACAATTTTCTACACCAATTTCTTTATTTTCTATTTTTCTTTTTATTTCTTCATATAAAGATATATCTTCAAAATAACATACAATATTTAAAATATCTGTTATTGTATATCTTTCTGTATTCTCTTGCATATCTTCTAACCTATCTAATATAACTTCATTATCTACTATCGGATTATCTTCCATATACTCTTTCTCTGTAATATTTCCATTTATCAAATTTAATTGTCGTCCAAGAACCGACAATAAGTCATTTACCTCGTTTTCATCTAATGGTTCATCAGCCCATTCTTTATCTGTATATATATCTAATATTTCTATTAATTGTTTCCCAAATTCTAAATCTTTATTCTTTAACATACTTACACCTCCCCTAATACTTGTGTTTCTGTTATATAATAATTATCTAAATTATCTTTAATATAAAATAGTTGTATGTCATATTGCACTTCTCTTCCACCTTTATCTATTACTAAAATTGAGCCAATAAGTGCGTTATCACAAATTACTTCCATATCTGTATCTTCTACCACTTCAAACACTTTTAATGTTTGTAACTTTTTTAAATTATTAAAAAATTTTTCAGCCATTTTGTCTTTTATTTCTTGTATGTCTTTTCCTCTACAACCAACTAATAAATTCAATGTTTCTTCAACTTCAATATCTTCAATTAAATACTTATCAACCATATATTCTAAATCCCTCCTATCCAAAATACATTCCGTTTACTTGTCCTGTATGTTTTAAAATAAAATCCATATTTGCTTTTAATCCTACTTCTTCTAATGATTTTTCTATCTCTTTGTATATTTCTTCTTCATTATCATATTTCGTAAATAATGCTTGATTATTATAAATATTAAATTTCTCTAGTCCTAAAATATAAATTGTTTCGTCTGTAAAACTTGTATTGTAGTTTCCTTTTATATTTCCAAATTCTCCGTCAAATGCAGAAATTGAATAAAAAATACTAAACTCTCCATATACTAATTCATCAATATATCCATAATCTTCATTATAAATCATTTCATCTAATTCTTCCTTTGGTATATCCTCAAACTTTCCATTGTAACTTTTTAATAATTCTAAAAATCCTTCAAAATCTAATACTAATCCATAATCAAATACTGGATAATCTCTCATACTCATAAATATCACTCCTCCTTAATTTATTTATATTATATCATATATTTATTATTTTGTCAATACTATTTTGAAAATTTTATTAATTTTTTTTCTTTTTTACATTCAGCAATATAATTTAACATTTCTTGTAAAGTACCATAAATACAATTATCACTTTCATATACATAATTATCTTCTATTTTTTCTACAAAAGCTAATCCATAGGTTTCTTCTCCATTATATTTTGTTAGTTCATATCCTATATTTTCTCCGATTTTTCCATATTTTATTATCTGTCTGTTTGTTAGTTTCCCTAAATTTGCTTTTTTAAAAATCTCTCTTCCACTTTCAGCCATATTTACACCTCCTATCCTTTCATTTCATCATTAATATCATAAATTATCCAAACATCTTTTTCTCCCCAAAATTCTTCTCCTATTGCCTTTTCCCAAACTTTTTCAAAATATAACTCAACCTGTTCTTGAAATTGCTCGAATAATTTATCAGTTTCTTCTTTGTTTTCACTTATAAATTCTCCGTCATAAGCCTTATCCATATCAGTTCCCTCTTTAAATCTTAAAACATATTCTGTAATCTCTTCCATAACTTCCTCCTTTTCATTTATTATACACATTATATCATATTTTTATTCATTTGTCAATAGTTATTTTGAAATTTTTTGAGAAAAGGTTATCTTTCCTCAAAAAAGCCAAAACATTATTTTATTTTAATAATGCCACATATAAATAATAGTAAATAAACAAAAACCACTAAATACACACCTCCTCTATTCTCCATATTTATCAAGAAGTCTATTTTTATTCCTAAAACATATTCCCCTTATATGTTTCTTAATTTCCATTTGTGTAGACTTATCTTTATAAATATTTCTTATGTCATTGTCAATATAGTCAATAAATTCATTAATAATACCACTTAAACTATAATATACTTTTTTATGTTTCCCATATATTATAAACATATCAAAGTCATCTAATATATCCTTTTCTACAAAATCTTTTTCCCATATTTTTTGATTTTTACTTTTCATATTTTATCTCCTATATTATTAACTTTTGTAATTATATCATATAGACAAACCTTTGTCAAGAAAAATTATCTGTTATTTAAAAAGAATTCTATACTGTCTAAAAGTCTTACTTTATCCATAAATAGGTCATATTTTGTTCCATTATTTTCATATAAATAAGTATATATTTTTTCAACAATATTATCTTCATATAAAAATATTTCTACAAACTTATCAACAATATCTCCTTTTTTTTCATTATATATAAAGAAGTTTTCTAAATTATTTTTAATAGACTTTGCAAATACAAAAAGTTTTGCCTCTCTATATAAAGTTTCTTCTGTTCCTGTTTCAACTTCTTTCTGTATATAATAGGAAATGTTATCAATCTCTTCTTGTAATTTATCACTTATTTTTTTTATTTCTATTTTATCAACCATATTTTAATCCTCCTTTCTCAATAGTATAATCAACTTTTTTAAAAATATGTATTCATTGTATCATAATATATAATTTTTGTCAAGATATTTTTAACAAAATAGTTCTACATTTTTACAAAAATGTTTACAATGTCTATTATTGCAATGTTTTTCTTTTAAATCAAATTTTGATATAAAACATTTATGATTTAAACAATAACCTTTTGCCATTTTTTTATCTTTTAATGCTCCATATCTAAACATAACCAAATTTTTTCCCAAACTGATTTGAATGTCTTTCTTTGTGGAAATCGTTTTTCTAAATTTTGAATTGTTTTTACTCATTTGTACCTCCTTTCATTTACGATACGATAATTATATCATAAAATGAAAGATTTGTCAAGACATTTTTTGGGAAGTTTTTTCTTCTTATTATATAATAAAAAAAAACGACACGAAAAATGTCGTCTTTATTTTCTTAATTAGAAGTAATATATTTTTTAGAACTAGAATAGTTTACAACAAAAAATTTTTTTTGTCAATACTTTTTTAAAAAAAATTTTATTTTTTCGGGAAAAGAGTATATTGCGTTTTTATCGTACATTCGGCGAATTTCTATATATCGGATTTTTTTGTTTTATCCAGCGAATTTATATAATTGCAAAATTGTGTTTTGTCCAGCGAATTTATGAAATTAATACCCTTTTGTCTTTTTATTTGTCCAAAAGCAATTTTCTCCCGAAAAATCTTTTAAATAATTTCTTCTTTCTAAAAAACAATCTTGTTCTGAAAACCCGTTTAATTTCGCCCATAAGTAAAAATGTCTAAAAGCATCTTTATCATCTTTTATTTCTGGAAAGAATTTAATTCCCTGATTAATTACTTTATTTTTAAATAATTCTGTAGGCTTATTAAATTTTCTTTTCCATTTTTTATATATATCATATAAAAGTTTATCTGCATCTGTTTGAAGTATGTCTTTGTATTGATTTTTTGATGTAAAATTTTTTCCTTTTTGACAACCACAACTTTTTGTATTTCCATTTACTAAATATCTTCCTTGTACTTCTACTTCTTTCCCACACTTACATTTGCACAAAAACATAGGGACACTAGAGAAACTTTTTGGTGTTTTTAATATCTTATTTTCTACTCTTTTTATTACTGTTAAGTTTCCAAATACATCTCCGTCTTGGATAGCTTTACTAGTCTTTTTAGATTTCGTTTTTTTAGTATAAGAACATCCGTTTATACCACAAGTATAGGATTTCCTTCTTGTTCTGTTCATTTCTTTAAGGGTATTTATAGGAATATCTACATTATTTCCACATTGTAAACAATGACAAGTTGCTAAATTGTTTTTCGTATTTACTTTTATTACTTGTAATTGCCCAATAACCTTTTTTTCAAGCATATCCTTGACATTTCTAGGTCTTTTTGTTCCTCTTGCATTTTTTCTACAACCACAACTTTTTGTATTTCCTGTCTTTAAGTTTCTGGTTACAACATAAGTTGTATTTCCACAATCACATTGGCATTCCCACTTCTTTTTTTCTTTGTCATATCCAATAACCTTAAGATGACCAAATTTTTGTCCTGTAATATCCTTTGCCATATTCATTCTCCTTTCATCAAAGTTTTATAAATAGTGTCAATATATAAATTTTTAAAAATTAAAAAATAATTTTTTTAAAAATGCATTTGATGAAAATCAAAAAATTAAAAATTAAAAATCTTAAAAATTAAAAATTTCATTTTTTAAAAACTAAAAATTTAAAAAATTAAAAATCTAAAATTCAAAAATTTAAAAAATCAAATTTTAAAATTTAAAAATTTAGAATTTCATTTGTTGCATTTCTTGAGCACGGATTCTTTGCATAGCAGTAATCTTTAAAGTACCTTCTCCTTTTATAACCTTACGAACTAGCTCTCTTGAAATTCCTACTTTTCCTGCTATAAATCTTACACTATTTCCTTCTTTGTGTAATCTTAAAATTGTTTGTTTTAATTCTTCTACAAGAAGTTCTACTTTTGTATCAAAATCTAAATTCTTATCAGATATATTTATTGAAGAAAGTCTTGGAGTAATTTCTACAAATTCTACATTTTTGTTATTGTTCATTTTGTCTTCAACGTATTTTACTCCGTGATTTTCCTTCTTATTTGATAATTTAAAAGATTTATTTTTTTCGCTTGCCATATATTTCTTATAAGAAGCATTTTTCTTTTGTAGCAAATTACTTTTATTTTTCTTCATAGTTTTTTCTCCTTTCCTAAATTATTATATAAAAACTACATTAAGTAACTATTTAAAACGCAATATCTGTGCGTTATTATCATTGTAGCATAATAAAATTGTTTTGTCAAGACATTTTTTAAAAAAATTTTATGGAAACTAAAATGTTATGACAAAGGATTGTCTTATTAATAATATTATTCACACATTTTCTAAAGAATATACTATTCAAAAAAAGATTTTTTGTGAAAATATCTATGATATAAAATGATATGTTGTATGCAAAGTTCAGAGATGGTTCCGATATTAGTTTTTTCAACCATCACATTATTATACTTAAATCTTATAGTGAAACTTTTTTCTTTCCTATTATAATATATGTTATTTTTTTTCGCTTCTTTAATAGGAAGGAATTTTGTTCCAAATTTTATCCCAAATTCTAAATTTTCTTTAGAATAAGCTTTTCCTCTTGTTTTTTTTCGATAAGATAATTGTTCATTGTATCCATTATTTATTGCCCATTTTTCAAAGTCATCCCAATCTTGCCAATCTCCACCTTTTCTAAAAACTATATCATTATATATTTTTTGTAGCTTTGTAGTATTTCCATTAGAATTTTTGCTTCTAATATATTTTTGACACCCACAACTTTTTTTCCTTCCTGTTGTTAGTAATACAGTTTCTACTTCAATTATATTTTTGCACGTACATTGACATACCCATTTCTTTGTATTATAATTGTAAGCGAGAACTTTTAAAGAACCAAAAGTTTTCCCTGTTAAATCATTACGAAAACTCAATGTTTTCAACTCCTTTCGTTATTTTATCGTATATAAATATTTACAGACACTGTCAGAAAAAAATGTCTACTATAACATTCTACACATTTATATTATACGATAAAATCAACGAAAAGTCAAATTTAAAATTTCCCTGTTTTGAATTGCAGTAAAATTTATGTGTAGAATGTTATCGTAAACAGCCATTTTTTAAGAAAAAAATAAAAACTGACCGATTGGTCAGATTTATAAAAAACGCAGTAGGCATAATCAAATTTTACAAAACAATAAAAAGGGTTTTCTATCTAACTTGACAAACACGAATGTGTATGATATAATGGGTTTAGGAACAAATAAATTTTTTCCTAAGAGAAAAATTTGTTCGTTCTCGGAGGCTCCGCCGAAGAAAAAGGTGGGGTGGGAAAATAAAATTAAGACAACGAGCCCTCGAGTTGTATTAATTTTATAGAAGGTGAGGGGGTTGTAGGGGGAGAGGAAACAATCTGCAACTTTTATCAAGACAAATTGAATTAGAATATTATTATATTAAAGATTTCTCGTTGTAAAAATTTAAAAAATGTATGATACAACGTGAAATCCATTTTTTTTGTCAAAATATGTTTTTTTGTTGGTACTATAAGGAAAACTAAAAGAGAAAATAGAAATTTAATATTGATTTTTAAAAATAAACTTGACAAACCTTTGTCAGTATGGTATAATTATAGATAAGAAAGGAGGAAATATGTTAGCAGAAAGCGATATAAATGAATTGTTAAAAGACAGATATTTAGAACCAATTAAACAAATATCAAAAGAAGTAGAAGAGAACAAAAGACTTATATCAAATGAATTTTTAAAATCTTACAATTCTAAAACAAAAGAAGAGATGCTTTTACATTTTAGAAGAGCAATAGAAATGTTGGTTAGGTCAGACTTGCTATTGTCTGTTACTACATTATCAAATGATAAAATTGTGGCAATTAGAAAAGAAAATTTTTTACAATTTGTAGACGATAGATATTATACCCCACTACATTTAAGTTGTTTTATGGATATATTTAAAATAGAAACAAAAGATTTTAAATGTATATCAAACAATATAATTAACGAGCCACATATTGGAGTTGTTATTAATTACATATTAGAACATTATACAAATACTTTTACCAGATTTTTAAATAGAAATCTAGAATATTATTATATATATGAATTTTTCTATAAGAATGGACAAGCTATTAAAGATATTTTAGCATATCTAAATTCTTACCATTATTTAAAGGAAGAAAGCTGGATTAATTTGTATAATACTCCAATTAAGGAAATTAAAGATAAGATATACCCTTTAATTGAAGAAATAAAAAATTTATTAATAAAAATTTAACCAACTGACTTGACAAACCTTTGTCGATGTGGTATAATAAATATATATCGTAAAAAATAAAAAATTGACAAACCATTGTCAAAAGGAGGATTTTATGGAAAAAACACTTGTTATTAACAAAAAAGAAGCAGGAAACTATAGTAGTAAACTAAAAATATTAGCAGAAACAGTAAAAGAATCTTTAGTAGGATACAATGCAGAAGGTATTTACGAAGAAACAACAAAGATTGACAAATCAGAATTAAGAACAATTACTGGCAAAAGTTATGAAGACGAAGAAGAAGTATCAAAACCAAAGACTTTACTAGGAAATGTATCTCCAGTTACTAGAGTACAAATGCTTATTGATTTATTAGACGAAATTAATAAAATAGACTATGAGATAGAAACTAGAAAAAATGAAGCAAAAATTATGTCTCCATTTTTAAATAAAGAAGTAACATTTGATTTTGCCAAAAAAGAAAATATTGCTTATGGAGATTCTGGAAAATCTAGATATGGTGGTCTAGGAATTAATTTATTAAGTGTTATTGGAGAGCTTAAAAAATTAAATGATAAAGTTCCAACACAAAATAGTGAAAAAATTATTACTACAATAAATGCAGATAATGGTAGAGTAGATTTAAAAGCAAAAGTATCTGTAGATAAGAAACTTACATTTAAAAAAGATGAGTTAAATAAACTTTATGAAGAATATTCAGAAAAAGCTAGATTGCAATCAAAAGCTATCGAAAAATGTGCAATACAAGACTTTGAATTTACACCAAAATTTAGCTTGAATGAAACTATTGATAGTTTAATTGCAAGATACAACACAACTACTGAAGAAGTAACAGAAGAATAATATTTTACAACCTAGCTCTTCACAGAGCTAATATAGAATAAGAACACAAAGAAGTTTTATAATAATTGTCTTTATATTTAGAGTATCTTTATATTTAGGCTAAAATCACTTATGTTAATAGCTTTAAGTTATTAATTTAAAAAAGATGAAAGTAATACATATCAACAACAAATGTGTTGTATACAATGCAGGGGATAGTCGTTGTAGGCTGTTTTGCTCTGATTAGGTGTTGCCATACGTTATATGCTGAGTATAGTTCGTCACTCACAATTCGCATATCTTTATTGGTCAACACTCGTATTTCAACTCATTACTTGCGATACACGATACGCTTTGTTATAAGTGATTAGTTATATAGTACTGGGAAAATAGATAAAATTTAATTAAAAGAAAATTCAAATATTTGTTTATAAAATCTATAAACAATGGATGAATTTATATGAATTTTTGACTTCTTATGTTTTATTTTTATATTGGCTCTGTGAAGAGCTAGGTTTTTTAAAGAAAGGAAGTAATATATGAATAAGAAAAATAATAAGAAAGAGTTAAAACGAAAGCGATTTAAAGCCTTTTATAGGTGTTTTATAATTACTTGTTTTATTATTTCTATTGTATGTTTATTTAAGCACCAAGAGGCAGAAAAAAGTAAAAATATGGAACAACAGATTTCATATATAATTAAAAATGAAAAAACTGAACAATTAATAGAAGACTTTAAAAATGGAAAAATAGAAATTAGTCAGAACATTCCAATTCCAGAAGAAATACAGGAAAAGAGGAAACAAGAGGCAGAAGAAAAGAAAAGAATTGAAGAAGAACAAAAAAGAATAGTTGAAGAAGAGAAAAAGAAGAAAGAAGAAGAAGAAAGAAAAAAACAAGAAGCTATAAGAATTGCTGAACAAGAAAAAATTAAAGTTACATCAAGAGGAAGTACGACATCAAGAGGAAGTACAACCCAAAGCTCTTCTGGGACAAAGGCTGAATATCAATCATATGCAAAAAATTTATGTTTGAATACCTATGGATGGACAGAAAATGATTTTAATTGTTTAGTTAAATTATGGAACAAAGAGAGTGGATGGAATCCAAATGCACACAATAGTAGTTCTGGAGCCCACGGTATTCCACAAGCATTACCTGCAAGTAAAATGAGTAGTGAAGGTTCTGATTATTATACAAATGGGAAAACACAAATCAGATGGGGATTGAAATATATTAAAAATAGATACGGAACTCCTTCAAATGCTTGGGCACACTCACAACAAAAAGGATGGTATTAATATGTTAAACAAAGAATTGGTTGAAAAGATAGTTGAAAAACAAGGTGATTTATTATATACTACTTTAGCAGAAGAATGTACTGAATTAGCTCAAGCTTGTTGTAAAATAAGTAGAAGTAAATATTACAAAGAAGACATAAGTAAGAATTTAGAAAACTTTTTTGAAGAAATTTGTGATGTTCAAATCAATCTTCAAGCAATAAAACAACAAGTAATAAAAGAGACTGGGATGTCTGAAATTGAATATGACCAATACATAAAAACTTGGGAATATGTTAAAGAAGATAAGTTACAGAATATATTTATTGGAACACCAATGGACAGTCTATATGACAGATTATCAAAGGCAGGATATATCGACAAGGATACTCTAGAACCTATTGCTTGTATGTATTGTGGCTCAAAAGAATTAGAAGATAGAGATTACTATAAAGAAGAGTGTTATGTTGTAGAATACTCGAAATATTGTAGACATTGTGGAAAAAAATTAGGAACTTGGGCATATGGGAGTTGGGAAAGTTTTTAATTAAAGACAAAAAACGTCTTGACAAAACTCTCACTTTATGATATAATATATTTGTAGGAGAAAGATATGGATTTATTAAAATTTTGTATAGATACTACAAAAGATTTTCCTCTTAAGAAATATTATAAAATAGATAAAAATTATGATTATGTTTTAGGAATAGTAACAAAAGGACAAATAAACAAACAAATACTTGATGACATCAATAATAAATCTGCGAAATGTGTAGTATATTTTGGTATGCGGGATGATTGACGACAAAGTTATTTCATTTTTTGAATTAAAAGATGTCATTGCCAGTCAACCATTATTGAATTCTATAAACAAATATTTAGGAAATGAAAATAAAATAATAGTAAATTATGTTCCTTCACTTAAAGAAATGTGTATAAATATTTGGGGAGAGTTAAATTTTAAATACATTTTGATAGATGACAAAAAAATAGATGTTAGATTTTTGTAATAAATATAAGGAGGAAATTATGGATAGTAAAAATTTATTATGTAGAAATTGCAAGTGCTCAAAAAATAGTGAATATGAAAAGGAAACTAAAGATGTAAGTAAAGCATTTTGCAAAATGTTAACAGAAAACGATTTAAAAAATAAAACTTTTTGTGAAGAAAGACAATGGTAGTTTTAGAATTTTGTGATTTTTTGAACAAAAATGTTTAGAATTTTGTGATAAAAGGAGAAAAAATGAGTAAGGTAAGTGCAAAAATTAATAATATAAAAGATAAATTAGATAGTATTAGTGGACTAGATGGAGATTTTACGTTTGAACGAATACTAGAAATTGAAAAAGTTGTAAATGAAAAAGTCAATGAAATAGATAAACATTGTAACGAAGATGAAACAAATGGAACAATTTTTGAATAGCAGGAGGAAGAATAATGATTTTTAGAAGAATAAAAATGAAATTTACAGATTATAGATTTGAAAAAAGAATGGCAAAACAACGATATAAAAAAGGATTTGCAGATTGTGACTGTTGGAATATGCATTACTGGTTTTGTTCAACATTCCCAAAAATGATGAGAACTTTAAGAGATATGAAACACGGAGCTCCAGAATTTGAATTTGAAGAATTTGAAAACTTTCCGCTATTATGGGTTGCAGAAGAAAGTAAAGAGCTTTTAAGACAAAAAAGAGAAAAAGACTATGACGAGGAAATAGATGTTTTTGGAAAAGATAAATGTTTTGATAGATGGTGGTTTGTTTTATCAAGAATTGCTTATTGTTTAGAACAGGCAGATGAAGAAATGACAGAGATAGAAAACGAATATAGTGAAGAATATAATAGGCAAGTTTGGGGAGACGATTCTGATTTAGAAGGAAAGAATTGGGATTTCAAAAAATGGTGGAATAAACATCACGTTGTAGAAAAATATGACGAAAAAGGAAAACCAAAACTATATAGATTAGTGACAAATGAACCAGACCCAGAATTAAAAAGAAAATTTTGGGATAGGGAACAAGAAATTGCAGATTATAGAGAAAGTATGAAAAATGAGGCATTTGATTTATTGAAAAAGTATTTCTATAGTTTATGGGATTAGTTTGGAGGGAAAATGATTAAATTAATTTGGATAATTTTTGTTGTAATGTACTTTTATATATTTGTTGCTATAAATGTATTTTCATTCTTTGCAAAGAGAGACTATTTTCTTGAATTTATTTCTGCAAGAAATACAGTATGTCCAAGTTTTCCGAAAAAGACATTTTTGGGTTCTGTATTTTGGATTATAGCCATTCCGATTTTGTGTATTAAAAAGATTATAGATTTAATTGAAGAAAAAGTTATATGTTCTTATTGTGAAATATATAACGAACAGAAGAAAAGGGAGGAAAAAATCAGTGAAGAAGAATGAAGTCGAATTTGTAGATTTTGGTCATTGTTTACATATGGATACAAAACAAAATATAGAGTATAATGGCAAACAATATAATTGTATTAAAGGAGCAGTATTACACAAAAAGAGGAATTTAAGAAAAAAAGTAAAGTGCTATAACTTCAATTATTATTGGCTAGAACATAGGAGAGAGATAATTAAAGGTATCTATAAAACTGTAATTTTATGTTCTCCAAAAATGGCTAAAACACTGGATTTTAGAGGGTCATTTGCTTACATAGATAATGGAAATAGAAATTTAGGAATAGGATATTACACTATAAATAAAAACAATGATGAGGTTACTTGGTATGGAAAGAATATGATTGGAGAAATTTTGTCAGAATTAAGAGAGGAGATGTTATGATGAAAAATTTATTTGCTTTATTATTGGCTGGAGGAGCTGCGACATTGGTAGCAATTTTAATATATGTAATATTTTATGCCTTCTCTGGATTGATATTTTGGGGGATAGGTTCTTTTATTGTATGGGTATTTAATATATATTTTCATTGGACATATTTACACGGAGTTGCAACAGCTCTAATAATTGGAATATTAAAATCAATATTTAAAAAACAAATAAATATTCATACAGGAAGATAGGAGGAATTATGGAAAAAGTTTTAAAAATATTAGAAGAAATAAAAAATGCATCAGGGAAAAGAAAACAAGAGATACTAGAAGAGAACAAAAGCAATGAATTACTAAAAGAAGTTCTATTTTTTGTATATAATCCATACATAATAACTGGATTGTCAGATAAGAAAATAAATAAACAAGTTAGTCAAGATATGGAAAGGAACAATGACGACATTTTAAAAATGTTTAATTATTTAAAAGAAAACCACACAGGAACAGACAAAGATATTTATTACATACAGTCATTTATATATTCTCAACCAGTAGAGGCACAAGATACATATAAAGAAATATTTACTAAAAATTTAAAGATAGGAATTACATCAACCACAATCAACAAAGTTTGGGATAAACTAATTCCTTCTTACGATGTACAACAAGGAAGAAAACTTTGTGAAAGAATTGATAAAATTAAAGACGAAGAAATTATTTTAACACAAAAATTAGATGGGTTAAGATGTACTGCAAGAGTAGAAAATGGTAATGTTCAATTATTTTCAAGACAAGGTCAAATATATGAAGGACTTGTAGAATTAGAGCAAGAATTGTCTATGTTACCAGATGGATGTTATGATGGAGAATTGGAAAAAGATGTACCAGATAGAAGAGGAAAATCTGGCAAAGGGCTACCAGACTTTTTGAATATGCCAAACTATGAGGTTCCAGAAAAATCTATTATTAATTTGCTTTATGCTCCAATGCCATCTAAAGATTTATTTAAGCAAACAACTTCTATAGTAAATTCTGATGAAAAAGAAAAAACTGGAATAGACTTTTTTATCTATGATACATTTCCAACTAAAAACTTTGACAATATGGAAACATTTAATGAAGCAACTGGAATAAGAAAGAAAAAAGCCTCAACAATTTTATTAACTACAATGGGAAATACTCCACACCTAAAAGACGTTCCTGTTTTATATGAAGGAAAATTTGACAGTATTCTAATAGATTCTATGCTAAAACAAGTATTACTTTGTAAACAAGAAGGACTTATGATTAATTTAAAAGACAGTCCTTATGAGTTTAAACGTTCAAATAATTTAATTAAAGTTAAAAAAATGTATCCCGCAGATTTAAAAATAATCGGGTTTGAAGAAGGGACTGGAAAAAATAAGGGAACATTGGGAGCTCTTATTGTAAATTATAAAGGATTCTCTGTAAAAGTTGGAAGTGGATTTACAGATGCAGAAAGGATTTATGCTTGGGAACACAAAGCTGAATTAATAGGAACAATAGTAACAGTTCAGTATTTTGAAGAAACAACAAATAAAAAAGATAATAGCTTGAGTTTAAGATTCCCTGTTTTTAAACGGTTTTCGTCGGAGATAAGACGGAGGAAAGTTATGACTAATAATGAATATTATGTCTATGCTCATTACTTGGATGATGTTCCATTCTATATTGGATATGGCAAGGGTAGAAGAGCAATGAATTTATGGGCAAGAAAAAGACGTTGGAAAGAATATGTTGGAAGTAGAACTTTTGAAGTCAAAATAAGATATTTAGAAACAAACTTGTCGGAGGATAAAGCAAAAGAATTAGAAATAAAATATCAACTTCAATATAGAAAATTAGGATATCCAATAGTTGGTCTAATTGGGAATAAACCAGACGAAGAACTAAAAAGGTTGCAATATACCAAATTAAAAGGACAAAAAAGAACAGACGAGCAAAAAGCACATTATCGACAAGCAACTTTAAGAAGGATGAGTGACGGATTTGAACCACCAAAAAACTCTTGGATTGGTAGACATCATACTCAAGAGTCAAAAGATAAAATTAGTAGGGCTAATAAAGGAAAAAAAGGAATGTGTGGGGAAGATAACCCTATGTATGGGAAAACTGGCAAACAAAACCCTAATAGCAAACCTGTAGATGTTTATTATTTAGGAAAATTTGTTCAATCTTTTGAAAGTGCAAAAGATGCAGAAAGATTTACTGGAGTTAAACAATGTAAGGCATATTGTAGGGGAACAAGTAATCATAGACATAAATCAGGATATAGCTTTTATTATAAAGACGAGGAGACCGATTAATATGGGAAGATTTTTTTTAACAGGCGATACACACGGAAACTTTAATAGAATAATGTATTTTTGTAAAAGAATGAGTACAACAGAAGATGATGTGCTTGTGATTTTAGGAGATGCAGGAATAAATTATTATTTAGGAGAAAAAGATAGGGCTTTAAAAGAAGTCTTATCTCATCTTCCAATAACACTATTATGTGTTCACGGAAATCACGAAGAAAGACCATTTAACATTCCAACTTATAAAGAAAAAGAATGGAATGGAGGAATTGTCTATTTTGAAGATGATTTTCCAAATTTATTGTTTGCAAAAGATGGAGAAATATACAATTTTAATGGAAAATCTGTATTAGTAATAGGTGGAGCATATAGTGTTGACAAAGAATATAGAATTTCTAGGGGATATGCGTGGTTTAAAGATGAACAACCAAGTAAAGAGATTGTTAAATATATTGAAAAACAAATTAATAAACAAAGACATTTTAATATTGTTTTAAGTCATACTTGCCCAATAAAAACCGAACCAAAACATATGTTTCTTCCTTTTATTGACCAGAAAAAAGTAGACAAAACAACAGAAATATTATTACAAAGAATTGCAGATTGGATAACGTTTGATGATTGGTATTTTGGACATTTTCACGGACATTGGGATAATGGAAAATATCATATGTTATTTGAAGATTATGTGGAAATAAAATAGGTATCTTGACAAAACTTTTAAATTATGATATAATATAGCTATAAAAGAAAGGAGGACTTATGTTAGATGAAAAAGAATTGAAAAAGGCAGATTCTAATATGCAATTAATGATTGTTTCACAAGATTTAGAAGTTAATGAAATGACAGAAGAACAAATTGAATTCACAACAGATTTCATTGTAAAAAATATAAAACTAAATAAATTAGAAGAACTTATTACAGACATAGTAAAAGATTTATCTGGTGTAGGTGCTCCATCTTGGAATGCAGATATGGAATATATTGCTATGGACAATCAAAAAAGACTAGAAATAATTTATTCTTTAACTAATGATTTCCAAATCGTTAAAAATTGGGTAAAAAATCTTAAAAAGAACAAATATAATTGTTTTGAAGATTTTGATAAAAAATATTCTTTAGTTGATTATACTGTTAAATTATTTAAGACAATTGTTTCTGTTCCAAAATTTAAGTATATTAGTATGATAAATGATAGTATTACATTATTAATGTTACAAGGAAACTTAAAACAAGTTAAAGAACTACAAGAAGGATTAAAAAGATTAGGAGATGGAAAAAATGGATAATTTAAACGAATATGAAAAATTAGTTCAAGTTGCAATAGAAACCGCATTCGATAAAGAAAACCGAGACACAGAATTGTTATTACGTAGACTATTAGCAATGGGTAAAATAAGATTAATTGATGGACAATATTCAAGAGACCCATTAGATTATGAAAAACATTTTAGAATAGATGGAATTGAATATGATAGAGAAAAAATGTTTTTTATTGAAAATGATAAATTAGATGAATATACAAGACAATTAGAAGTGAAAGTAAAGAATCTTGAGGAAAAAGTAAAAGAAGTAACTGACGAAAGAAATAATTTGTCTTGGGAACTAGAACAGGCTCAAGATAAATTAAACGAGTTAGATTATGGAGGGTAATAATATGAGTAATTTAAAAATGTGTATTCTTTGTGGATGTTCATTTGAACCAGAAACAACTGACCAAGTTACTTGTAAAAATTGTTATTCAAAAACAATTAAAAATGTAGATAAATATAGAGTAGCTTATCTTGGACAATGGATAGTTGTAGATAATGAATATTTTCAAGTGACAGAAGAAAAATTAGAAAATAGAAAAACTCCAATATATCATATTATTTCAAAACGTAGCAATTTAGAAATAGGTCAAATTAAATGGTATGGAGCTTGGAGAAAGTATTGTTTTTTTCCTGATGAATATACAGTATGGGACAGAAAATGCCTAAAAGAACTTATTGATTTTTTAGATGAAATTAATAAAAGAAAGAGAGGAGAAAAGAATGAAGCATAAAGTGTTGTCAGAAGATACAAAAATTAAATATGTTTTGTCAGATAGTGATGGAGAATTGTATCAAATAACATTGGAACTAAGACAGATTGAAGGAAGTGTACCTAATTTTTATACACAATTAAAAAAAGCATTAGGAATAGGTAAAGATAAATCTTTAGAAATTATTAAAAGAGTGATTATAGAGGAGGGAAATGATGAGTAGATGGACACACGTTATAGGTAGTCTATATATAGAAACATATAAAGAAAGAAAAGATATTAAGGGATTTGTTGAAAATATATTAAATGATGCTCCAAAAATAACAGGGAGCGAAAAAGATACAGATATCTTTGTAAATCCATTGAGTGGACATAATACATATACTAATTGCGATTGCGAAAATTGTCAATATGGGAAGACTATCGTACATCTAGAAGAAGGTGGTTTTCAATGTGATGCAGAAAGTGATTATGAATGCCCAGAAGGAAAATATCAAACTTGTGTTGCAATTACTTTAGTTGGAGACTTAAGAGATAAGGATGGAGAAACAACAAAAAAAGAGATTGAAGAATTTATTAGATTTCTTCAAAAGCAAGACTTTGATATAGATTACCATTCTGTTCGTATAGAAGATGAATTGGATGGAAAATATGACCTATATATAAAATATAAAGAAGATGACTATGAAGATAAAGGGGAGATATTATGGAACACAATTTAAAGCCTTATTATGTTATTGTTGACTTGTATAATCTTTCATATGTATCAAAAAAGAATACTTTTGTATCTTTAGAAGATGCCGCAAAATTTGAATCAGAGGAAGAAGCTGATAAGTTTGTCAAATCTTTTGAAGAGAAATTTGACTATGCAATATATAAAGTAAGTCCTGTAATAAGATTGGAAAGAGTATATAAAAAAAGTAGTTCTTTATTAAATTATCCTGAAGGAGTGAGATAAATGATTGATAAAGCAGATGCTGAAAAAGCAAAATATTTCAACAAAGAATTTATAAACAAAGTAACGTCAAAACTAATAAGATACTATTCAGACCCAGATAAAAAAGAAAGAAAAGCTGATGGGTTGTGTAAATGTTGTTATTATTATATGTATGATAGAGTTGGAGGATGTGCAATAACTATTAAAAATTGTGAGTGTTGTGGAGAAGAAATGTCTTTTGGAAGTACAGCTACTGACAAATATTGTTTAAAATGTGCAAAAGAAAATGGTTATTGTAAACAATGTGGACAGAAGATGGACTAGATGGTACATCATAACTTTAAAAAAGGGCAAAAAGTACTTGTCATCTTAAAAAATGGAGAGCAACTTGTTGACAAGTATTATGGAGAAACCAGTAAATATTTAAAATTAGAAAACAACTCTATTGAATGGAAACATATTCGTTCATCAACAATATACAAAAACAGGGGAGAATAATATGAAGTCACAAACAACAAAAGATTTAGAACAATGTGCTTTAAATACTTTTAAAAAAATGGGAACTTTCTTGTGTTTTGAAGTAGGAATAAATATAGAACAAGAAGCTTTTCCGATATGGTATGAGAGAGCCTTAAAATATAGCAAACAGTTGAATATAGTACCACCAGAAAAAACAAACAGAGAAATTACAGAAATAGTTGATTTATTAACTTGGGAAAAAAGGAAAGATATTTGGAGATGTTATGAAATAAAATCGTCAATACAAGACTTTAATTCTGGGCACCATATAACATTTGTTGGGGATTACAACTACTACATAATGCCTAGTGAATTATATGAAAAAGTTAAGGATAAAATTCCAAGTTACGTTGGGGTATATGTCCCTCAAGGTAGATGGCTAATAAGTGTTAAAAAAGCAACAATACAAGAGTTACTAGTTGATAAAGATGTACTACAATATTCTTTAATGAAAAGTTTATATAGAGATGTAGAAAAGATGAGAAAGAAATTAAAAAAATTTGAAAAATAACTTGACATATATTTTTAAATATGTTATAATCAAAAACGTAGGTAGCAAGAGCAAATGTCAGTGTAGTTCATTTTTTATTGTATGTGTTTGCCTAACAATATCATTCAAAAGTTAGGCACTCAATCATACATTAGTTATCTCAATATTCTATAAAAGAAGTCAAGAGAGACTTCTTTTATTTTTTTACGGGGTATTACAATTTGCAGATTGGGATGAAAGGAAATTAATTTCCGTAGAATTAATAGATGAAGATGAAAATGTAATCAAAAGTTACAAAAAAGAAGACTATCCTGATGTATATAAATGTAAAGATTATTTTACAATAACCAGTATATTCGATAAATAATTACTGAAAACGACTGTAGCATATAGCTATGGTCGTTTTTCCATCTAACTTGACAAAGGTTTGTCACTATGCTATAATTTTATTAAAATTAAAAAGGAAGGTGATTGTATAATGTTTTCAGAAATTAGACAAAAAGTTGCAAGAATTGATGACCAAATAAGTGATTTAAAAACAACTATCTTGGCTGAGATGGCTGTTAGTGGAGAAAATACTACATTGTTTAAAATAATCAATGTTTGTGCAGTAATTCAATCGGAAATAAATTCTATTAAGAGTGATATTGTAGACTCTGAAATGGAAGAAGAAGAAACAATTAGAGAAGAATGGGAAGAAGAACAAAGAAAAATAGAAAAAGAATATTATGAAGGAGAGAAGTATAATGTTTAATAACATAAAACGACATTTTAGATGGAAAAAGGCTTTTAAAAAAGTTGATAATTATAGTTATGAATTTCCTTTAATGGCATTAAATCAATCTTTAAATGACTTATTAATGATTTCTTTTGATTATATGTTTATGCCAGAAATAGAAAAGATGTGTTTTGAATTGTTGGAAACAATTTCTAATATAAACCTTATGTTAGATACAAGAGATGAAGATGAATATCAAATGGCAAAACATAGAGTAATGTATATGTTAAATAATAGATTTGAGGAGTGGTACATTTAGACAAGGTTGGACAGGATTGGTCTACATAACTTGACAAACCTTTGTCAGTATGATATAATATAGGTAGGATTATTTATATACTATACTGAGAAAGGAGAATGAAATATGACTGCATTTGAAGTTGAAGAAGAAATAGATATTCTGTCTAGTGTAATAGATACTCTTAATACGAATATATCTTATTTGGAGGCTGTTTCTTTTAAGGATGGTAGATATAATCTTTATATTGCTCAAATTATTGAAATTTGTACTAATTTAGAATCAAGATTAGCTGATTTAGAAGGACAATTAGACAGCTTTTCTAAAGAAGAATTGCAAGAATCTGTTATAGAGCGTATAAAACGAGATATTCAATATAATGATAAAATACAAAACTAGGGAGTGAATAAAATGGAAATAAATAGAATAAATTACCCATCTGATGATTTTTATAAATTTGGAGAATCACATTATGCTGTAGATATAGATGATGAGCAAATAGAAGAGTGGGTTAATGAATGTGTTATAAGTGTTAAGGAACAATTAGAAAAAGGAATAGAAAGTCCTTATGCTTTTAGAGCCAGTGGAAATACGATGGTTATATGTTTTTTTAGTCAAGATATAGAAGATGATGTTTTTAATGACAGCAACTATTTTTCAGTAATTGTCGCAAAAAATTACGAATCAGCAGATTTATTCATAGAGGATATCAAAAAAGGTGAAAAAGATAAAGAAATAGCTCTGTTAAAAAAGCAAATAGAAAACTTACAAAAAGAAATAGAAAGATTATCATAGGGAGTGGGAAAATGAATATTATAAAAAGGTTTTTTGGGCACACAAAGACTGTTATGAAACACAAAATTGAAGTTGCAAAAATATGTTTCAAATTTGGATTATATTGGCAAGGAATTGTTCACGATATGAGTAAATTTAGCCCAACAGAATTTGTTCCAAGTGTCAAATACTATTCTGGAACAAGAAGTCCAATAGAAGCAGAAAAAGAAGATAAGGGATATAGTATGGCTTGGTTACATCATAAATCAAAAAATAAACATCATTTTTGGTATTGGGTTGATTATGATATGAATCAAGTACAGGCTCCAGTTAGAATTCCTTTAAGATATGTATATGAACTATTGGCAGACACGATTGCTGCTGGAAAAGTTTATAGTAGTAATGCAGGGAAAGAATGGAAACAATCTGACCCATATGAATATTACAAAGTACACAATAGAGATGCAAAAAATGGTATAGAATTTATGGAATTCTGTACAAAAGCAGTACTAGACACAATGTATGTAAATGTTATGGAATATGGAATAGATAATGTTGCAAAGATGATAAAAAACGGCTATTATGAACAATTCTATAGAAACAACAAGACAAAAGATGGAAAAGAGATTCTAAGTTGGTTAAAGGAATATAATGACTTGGTATTAAAATATTATTCTACGGAGGAGAAATAAATGAATATTAATGGTATCGAGATTAGAATTCATAAAAGCTGGTATAACAAATCTATTGTTCAAGAGGATGGAGTAACACATATAATTGACACAGAACATCAGTATCCTGTATATCAATTAGGACTATCTAAAAATTACTTTGACATAGATGACAAAAATGAAGTAGTAGACAGTATAATATCTGACTTAAAACAGGTTGTTGAAAAATTAGAACAACTAAGAGAAAGTGAAAAAGAATCTCAAAGTGTTGAGAGGGGATGATATTAATGACTTTAGAACAAGGATTGTGTATAAATTCTGAAATGCAGAAGGTGAATGATGTAATAAGTCTAATTGGACTTTTGTTTTGTGAATTTTCAGTAAATAAAAATATACTGATAATTAGCATATCAAAGCAATCAGGATTAAAAAACGCAGATAAAAGAGTGGGAGATTTTGTCTTTGCAAATTTTCAAAAATATATAAAACAGGAATTGGCAGATACATATTGGAATGGAATATATTTTAAACCAATATTGGGATATAACGACACGATGCTAACAATAACATATGATTGTAGAGAAATTAAAACAAACATAAATAAGAGTATTAATGGAATTGCAGATGCAATTATAAAAGCTTTATACTATGCAGTAGATGAGTCAAAAGTTGAGTTTGCTTTTCAAATTGAAGAAGATGAAAACCACGATATTCCGAATGAAATATATTGGGAATTAGACACTTGGAATGATGAATTGATTATGAATGGAGAAGAGGAAGAGTGTATTCCTCCAGAAAATCTAAGGGTTTCAAAATTCAGAAAAGATTACCTATATGGAATTTCTTTGGGGTATTACCCAATAGATTTAAGTTTATTTGAAACAGATGTAACTCCAGAATTAATTGGTGTTATGTTTGATTCAACAGAAGAATTTTGTTATGTTACAGCATATGAAGATGATGATTATGTGTATATATATACTGTAGAATCTTTGAATGAGGACAATATTTTTGATATAGAAGAAGGGTTATTTAATCTTCTATCTTTAATTGAAAAAGATGGATTTAAAGATATCCCTACTTTAGAAGAAATGTTTAATGATATTATATAAAGGAGAATGATTAAAAATGAGTATAAAACAAAAATACTTAAAAGATGAGAATGGAGAAATATTTAGTCCTGTAGTAAGTGCAGATAGTGTTATTGTTGGGGGGGGGGGTTCCCTAACTGAATCCTTTTCTTACTCTACAGAAGAAATAAAAACAGGAAAATTTTGGATAGATGGAAGTCCAATTTACAGAAAAACATATACGGGACATACTCCAAATAAGAACACTTCAGGATGGACAAATTTACAGAAGGCATATTTAGAAAACACTATAATCCTGAATATTTATGGAGTAATTACTAATACAAAAACAGATAGAAGAGTAATTCCAGTAAATGCTTATGAATCTGCAAATTATTATGTATCTGTTTCATATTTAGGAGACAACGATTTTTTACAGATATATACAGTAGGATGGACATATACCACTTTTGGTTTTGATTATAGTATAACTATAGAATATATAAAAAATTAATGTAAATGGAGATTAAAAATGGTTATTAATTTTGAAGATGAATATTGTATAATTATGTGCAAAGATGGAATCAATATAGAAATTGATAGAGAAACAGCTCTTGATTTTGCTAGACAAGTTCAAGATTTTTATGAGGACGGATTTGACAGAGATTATGATGAAGACGATATAGATTTTAGTTGTTTAGATTAGAAACATAAGGAGTGAATAAAATGTCAAATAAAAATCGTTCTGCAAAAAAAGAATTGGAACGCTTATATGGAAAAGGGTGTTTCTTCAATAGAGCACGTTGTGCTGAAAGAATAGAGGCTATGGGAGGAATAAAAACATTTAAAATTTTTGTCCAAGAAAAAAGGTTCAAGGGAAAGCCTATTAGCCATCAAATTACTTATCATCATTTAAAACACAAATCAGAACGGAGGGAAAGCTACTGTAGACAATGGAGCAAACGTAGAAGAAATTGCACACCAATACATTCATAGCCTTCCTCGAGAACAAGAAGAAGTAGTAAATAATATGCTTAGAGATTTTAAGTTGAACTGTGTAATGATGACTGGAGACGGACAAATACAAGAAGCAAAAAGTATTAGTTTTGATTTTGGAGAGGATGTCTTAGTAATTCCACTTGTTGACAATGACGAAAGACATAATCCAGAAGTTGCTAGACAACAGGCTGCTGAAAGAGAAGCAAAAAAGCATAGTAAGGAATATAAGAAAAAAAAGAAGTATGAAAGATTTAAGAATCCAACAAGAGCTATGAAAAAAAGGGAATTACAACAAATGATTGAAGAGGAGGAAGAAGAATGGGAAAGATAAAAGACGCTTTAATTTGTGGTTATTATGATGAAGATTACAATTATACGGTTGAGATTGATGCAAAAAAACTTAAGGAAGTAGTGAATGATGATTATAAAGATTTTGCTACAAATATGGAAACAAAAATTAAATTATATGATTTAATAAAATATGAATTGACACAAGACCTAAATGGTTTATATAAAGAGTTCGTTGTAGATTTAATTGGATTAGAGTAAAATAAAAGGAGATTGAAAAATGGAGTTAAAATTTGAAAGTATTGAAGAGCTTGAAAAATTTATTGTTGAACAACTTGGATATGTAAAAAACGATAACAAAGAAACTAGTCAAGATGAGAAAAACGAAAAATTTGTTCCAATAACTGTTAAAGAATGTCCATATGGGTTTACATATTGTCCATATAATAATCCAGTAAGAACAATAGACCCATATACACCAACATATCCATTATATTGTGGAAAAACAGATACAAATACACAAGACAATAATTCTTGTGTAAAATCTATAAATTCTGTTAACATTAGAGACTTGTCAGAAAAAAATTCTAAATAACTTGACAAATGTTTGTCAGTGTAATATAATATTATATGTAATAAGATTTGAGTAGATTTGATTTGATTAGATAGGAAAGAAAGGATTTGATAATTATGATAAGAGAATTAAGAGATAGAAAAATAACAAGAGAGGATGTATACGCAAAATATTTTACTTTGTGTAATGCAACAAATGCTAGCGTAACAGAGGACTTTGCAAAAAATATAAAAGAAGCAGAGGAATTATTTAAAGGAAAGACAAAAATGTGTGTCTTTATAAGAGGAAATGTTTTTACACAAAGTGCAGGAATGAGATATTTTACTTTTGTTGATGAAGAATATTCTGTTAGTAAAGAAGATTTAGAAAAAGCATTGATGGCAATAGATAAGTTTTCTGTGTTTATGAATGCAATTACTCCAGAAACACCAACGGTAGTAATAACTGGGGAAGAAAAAGATATATTCTTCAGTAAAATAGAGAACGAATTTGTTTCAAGAAAAATTGTAGCGAGTGCAAGTATAATGATTAATGTTGAATAAGACTTATCTACTCAGGTCTTATTCCCACTTTAAATATAAGATTGTTTTAGAAAGGAATATAAGATGGAAAACACAGAAAAAATAGACAGAAATATTCATTTTTGTTCATATATAGAAGAAGCAACAACTAAGGAATTAATAAAATCAATTGTTGATATAAATATTTATGATGCACAACAAGAAAAAACTGTTGTTGGATATAAAAGAGAACCAATAAAATTATTTATGACTACAGGTGGAGGGAGTGTAGTTCACACAATTGCTTTGTTTGACCATATTAAGTATTCTGCAACTCCAATATGGATTTATATTAGTGGATATTGTTGCAGTGGTGGTTTTTATATGTTAGGTGCAGCAGATAGGGTTATAGCATATGAGCATACTCAATTAATGTACCATCAATTATCAAGTGATATAGATTACGAAAAATTAGCAACTCAAAAAGAAATTGTTAGTCATAGAGAAGAACTTCAAAAGATTTTAGATTCATTAATTTTAGAAAATACTAAAATAACTAAAGATAAATTAGAAGAAGTTAATAGCAAGAAACAAGACTGGTGGATGGATGTGACAGAAGCTAAAAAACTTGGTGTAATTGATGAGATAATAAAATAAGGGAGGTAAGTTATGATTTATAAAGAGGTAAAAGGAAATTTGTTTAATGCTCCACAAGGATATTGTTTAGCACATTGCATTGCAGGAGATTTTGGAATGGGGGCAGGAATTGCTACTCAATTTAATGAAAGATTTGATATGAAAAATAGATTAATAAATCAGTTTAAAAGAGTAGATAGTCCTTCTTGTATTCAAATTGATAATGTATTTAATTTAATAACTAAAGATGTCTCTTATTCAAAACCAACATATGATAGCTTATTACAATCTTTAATAAAGATGAAAGAAATTATGGTAGAACATCAAAATAAGAAGTTAGCAATTCCTCAAATTGGATGTGGACTTGATGGATTAAAATGGAATATAGTAAGAGCAATTATAAAAGACATTTTCCAAGAAACAGACGTTGAAATTGTTGTTTATATATATGAAGAAGAAGATGAAGATTCTGGCATCGAAAACTTTTTAGGTCAAATATCTTTTGATGACTATGTTAATTCATATTGCGACAATCCAGATAATAGAGAATTATTTTATGAAAGGGAAGGGTATACATATGATAGGTAGAAAAAAAAGTATCAGCAATAGTATTAAAAATAGTAACATTAAGAATAGTACCGTTAAACAAACAGTTTCTGTAAATGGAGATAGTATTTCAATTATAAACAATAAACTATATATAAATGGAAAAGAGTATAAATTTGAAAATGGAAATGTTTCAGAATTAGAAATAAAAGGAAATGTTTCATCAATTAATTCTGATTGTAGTATTACTATCAATGGTGATGTTGCTGGAGACGTTGATGTTGGCGGGTCAGTTAATGTTGTAGGAAATGTTACTGGAGATATTGACGCAGGAGGCTCAGTTAATATATCAGGTCGTCATAAAGGAGACATTGATGCAGGTGGGTCAGTTTCCATTATAGGAGGATAATATGAAAGTTATTAGATTAGGTATGTTTGAGACAAATAGTAGCTCAACTCATACTTTTACCATTGATAATCAGGGGTATGAATATGAAAGAGGAGTAGAGATTGAGCCAGACTGGGAAGGAGAATTTGGTTGGAACTGGGAAGCTTGGTACACTACAGAAGAAAAATTGGCTTATATCTGTAGATGTATATTAGACTATAATTGGGATAGAAAAGATACGGACGAAGGTATATATGAAACTTTAAGACCACTACAAGAAAGACTAGATAATCTTGGAGTGCACTTTGAAATTCCAACCGCACAATATTTAGAAAATCATTGGGGGTATGTAGACCACGGAGATGAATACTACGTGTCTGACATTCAAGACATTCTTGCAACAGATGATAGTTTATTAAGCTTTTTATTCAATCCAAAAAATGGCATTGATGGAGGAAATGATAATGGATAAGGAGTAGAAAATGGATATTATATTGAGAAGGAAACCAGAATTAATTGGGAAATATATAAATGGAAACTATAAAGTAACTATATACGAAGATGGGACAAGAATAAAAGAAACAATAAATGAGAATGACACACAATTTATTGCAAAGTTTCCAGATAGTTGTGATATGAAAATAACTAATAATTGTGATATGGGATGTCCAATGTGCCACGAGGCATCAACTATAGATGGGAAACATTCAGACATTTTACTTACTTCTCCGATAATTCAAAATTTACACCCATATACAGAATTAGCAATCGGAGGAGGAAACCCTTTATCACATCCACGATTACTAGATTTTCTTGAAATTTTAAAAGAAAAAAGGGTAATTGCAAATATGACTTTAAATTACAAACACTTTATTGACAATTTAAGTACACTTCAATATTTAGTATCAAACAACTTGATAAGAGGGATTGGAATAAGTTCCAACGAGATAGACGACAATCTAATACATATACTAGAAAGCTATCCAAATGTAGTATTACATATCATCAATGGATTAATTACTCCAGAGAATTTTCAAAAACTATATGGAAAACGTGTAAGAGTACTAATCCTTGGATACAAAGAAATTCGCAGGGGAAAAATACTTTACGATAACAATAAAGATTTCATTGACAATAATAAAAGATGGATGTATAATAATGTTGCAGATTTTATTACAAAACTAAGATTAGTCAGCTTTGATGAATTAGCTCTAAATCAATTAGATGTTAAAAGAGCGATTCCAGAAGAAAAATGGAATTTATATTATCAAGGGGGAGATGGACAATCAACAATGTTTGTTGATTTAGTTCAAGAAGAATTTGCAAAAAGCTCTATATCAAGTAAAAGATATAGTTTAAATAGTATAAAATGTTTAGACGAGGCGCTTCACATTATACAAAATGAGGAAAATGGTAAATAAGAGCCATTTTCCATTTTTTTATATTTTTTGGCAAATTTATCTTGACAAATCTTATGTTTTATGATACAATTAAAATGTAGTTAGGAGGTGGCGTTATGTTTGAGAAAGATTTGGTTCTGTATAATCCCCAAATAGAAAGCGAACCTTTAATTCTTGAATTTGAAGAAAACGTTTTTATAGGCAATAAAGACCAGATAATATGCAAAATTACTCTAGAACAGGCATATCAAATGTTAGAACATTCTTACGGAGAGTATCTTGAAAATAACATTTATATTCCAAGAGATGTAGAGCGATATTTAAAAGAATTAAAGGAAGAAAAAGAAATATGGGAACAAGTAGATAGAACTGAAAAAGCAGTACAAGAAATTTTAAAAAAAGAAAGGAAAAGGGATAGGATATGAAGTGTGTAGATTGTTTGAAGGAAATTGATGATAAGGAATATTATAATAAAAGTGATGAAGGTGTTTGTAAAAAATGCAGACAGAGAAAATCTCAAATAAAATATGAAAATAAAAAATTTGGTACAAGTAAAGTTTATGTACCATTAAGGCTTAAAAAGACAACGACAAAAAGAAAGAAAAATGCGGTAAGTGTAAAAAATGAACAAATTGACGATACTAAACTATATGGGAAAGAAATAGAGAATAAAGTAAATGAAGATATTAAAAAGGTTTTTGATAAATATGGAATTAGTATAAAGGAAAATGACGCAGTTCCTTTACAAATGTTTATGAATATGTTTGAAACATTATTGGATGTAAGAAATGGATATATGAATAATTATATTAAAGCGGAAGATTTATTTAATATGCTCGAGAGAGACTATCAACACGCATTTGAAGATGCAGATACTGTTTCTAAGATGGAAGAGAGAAGTAAAATGTTTAAATGTTTACTTGATAGAAGAAGAAATGTCAAAAATATAAATATACAATATAATCAAATTTCAAGAATCATATATGAAATATTGGACAAGATTCCAGATATGTTGGAAAAGGTTCATATTTCAAATGAAAAATTAGAAGAGATAATTAAAAAACAAGAAGAACATTATTATAGAGCAGAAATGTCGGAATTAGTACAAGAAGAAGATTTTTGTAAAGGGAATAAATCAGTTGGAAAATTTGGAATGAGAAAATATGATGTATCTGTTCCAATATTTAATTATGGTAATAATTCAGCAGGAATTCCTTATGACTTTCATAGATTTGCTTATGCTAAAGACAAAATTGATGCAATTAACCAAGTAAAAGCTTTCCTAACTGAAAAATTTCCAAAATGTACATATAAGTCTAACGACTTCTTAGCAGTAGAACTTTATGATGCAATTACAACTACAGGACAAGAGGTGTGTCTTTAACTCACAAAAAGAGGACAAACCTCCCACAATAGAAAAAACTATTGTGGGAGAAGAAACATTAAATAAAAATATAGAGGAAGTTATTACTTCTAATAAAGAAGATTTGAGAGAAAACGAGCAAGAGATAGTAGATGAAGAAATAGAATCTGGACAAGGGACTAATCAAACAACAAAAGAACAAACAATAGAAGAAGATATTGGATTAAAACCAAAAAGAAAAGGATATAATTTATTTACAATAACATCTAATATTAAAACAGCAAGTGGGAAATTTGTTGTTACAAAAATTATCGAAGAAATCAATGACAAAAAAGCTAAAATATTATACGAAAAAGAAGTAAAAAAAGAGTTAGGAAAACCAAGAAGTATAACAAAATTTACTATTAATCCTTATAGTGCAGGAGATAAAGAATCAACAGAAGAGATTATAGAAGAGACACCTTCAAATAGAGATGATGAAACAAAAGAAATGTCTTTATTTGAACAAGCATTAGAAATACTTTGTACTTCTCCTTATATCCACATTTTTAGAATTCCATATTCAAAACAAGGAACAAACAAATATCATTATGACGTCTTTGAAAATGAAGAACATCTAAATCGTGTATTAAAAGAGAATCTTGAAAGGGCACAAAATGAGATAGATAATGCAGACCTTGGAGTGGATGAACTTAATAGAGAGAAAAGAAAAGAGGCAGAAAGGGTTATTAATTCAAGTACAAAACTTTATCAAAGAATGGTATCTGGAGCTAAACAACTTTCTGGACAAGAGATTAAAAATGATAAAAATGTTATGAGATATATAGGAAAACAGGATGATGAATGGTATAAAAATGTTATAGAACTTCATCAAGAAAAAGATTACGAAAAAAATAATAGATTAACACTTGCTAGAGAAAATATAATGAAAATAGTTGACTCAGAAGAATATCATATGTATTTAATTTCAATAAAAGAAATAAAAAATAGTACTGCATTAATTGCAGCTAGAACATCAGAACAAGCAAATGAGGTTGGAATGTGTAGTCAATATATTTTGGATTTATTAAAAGAAAATACTCCAGAAGTAAATGGAGAAAGGGAAGTAAATGTAAATAGCCAAGTTGCACAACTAGAAAGAGAAAACGTAGAAAAAATAATCGAAAATGATGATGCATTAAATCAAATTCTTGATAGAACAACATTTATAACAGAGATGGTTGTTAAGAAAAACTTTTCTTTAGATAAGTTAAAGAACTTGTTAGATAGAATTGAAATTGTAGTAAATATGACTGATGAAGAAAAAGAAAATGCAGTAAAAAAACTTCTATCAAAAAGTCTTCCAGAAAGACTAAAAGAAAGTATAAATTTTATATCTACTACAAAATTAACAGAAAGGTTAAATGAAATTAAAGGAGAAATACAATAATGTCTAATGAAATGATAATTATAATTAGTATGATTTTATCTAGTATAATAGTATTTGGGATAAATTTCCTAAATACTATTATCAAGGAAAAACAATGTAACAAAGTAAGAAAAAGGCTTACTTATTTAAGAGAATTAGTAAACAGTGGAAAAATAGATTTAGAAAAGCATTGTTTAGATGATGAACCAAGAGATAATAATGATATTGATAAGACTTTAAAATCAAGAAATACAAAAGTAGTATTATATGGGAAAGTATATACAGATAAAACATCTTGGTTCGTTATGGAAAATAACATATTATGGATTATTGGGAAAAAAGAAGATTTTCTGGTACAATTAACTGGAAGAGTTTTTGATAATTTTTAGGAGGATAATTATGGAAGAAAATTTAGATAAAAACGAAGAAAAAACAATTACTCCTTATGAGTATTTTCAAAATATGAAAGGAAAATTACAAACAATGGATGACGAAAGATTGGAGAAAGTATATCAAAATGCGATATATCTTGCAGAAAGATACAATAGAACTGGACAAACAAAAGGATTAAGAAAGCTAAAATTTCATATAGAATCTATTGTTAAGGAAAAACAAATTTTGGATGCAGGAATAAACAAATTTGTTTATAGAAATGATATTGAAGAGTATATACAAGATGTTGCAGACAAACAAGTTGTTATTCTTGACCTAAAGTCATATGAAAGAAATTTGCCAGATGAAATTATTGAAGCTCTAGAAAAAGTTAAAGATTTATTTGACGAATTTTATATTGTTTGTACAGATTATACAGGGGAAATGGCAAGAAGAGTTCAAGAAGAACGTAGAGAAAAAGACCCAATTTTATTTGGAGCTTTTCTTGACAGAGAAAAAAATGCAATAAACGAAAGATTCTATTATATAGGAGATTGGATTGATGATTATTGCGATTTAACATTAGATAAGATGGTTGCCGAAATGGAAGAAGAAACAGGAAGAAACATACTTAACGATATGCTTCCTATTCCAAAAACACAAGAAGAACTACAAGACCAACTAAATTCTTTAAATCTAAAAGAGGATGAAAGTACAAATTCTGTAAAACTAACATTAATTTCTTCTTCAGACGATTCAACAAAAAAAAGAAGTAGTTTTTTTACTAGAATAAGAACTTTCTTTAGTAAAAAAAATGATTAATGATGATAATATAGATTTAACAGAGAATAGAGATTTTCGTGGGTCTATACGTCCAATAGGAGGAGTACATTTATTCGAAGACAAACAATTTTGGAATAAATTAATGGAAAGGGAACAAAAAAGGGTATTTGGAGCTCTTCCTTGGAATGTATATCCAATAGATAACATATATAAATTTGATGGATTGGTTGCCTTAGGAAATTCAAGACAAAGAATTCAAGCTATACAGTTATATTATTGGGGAACGAGCGATGCACTTATATGTGATTGCTGTGGAAAGGAATACAAAAAAATTCCTTGGAAATCTGATTCTGGATTATGTAGAGAATGTAGGGCTTATTATCAAGAACATAAAGAAATTAGTTTCCCGTGGAATAGTAGAATAAGAACACAATAGGAGAGATAAGTATGGAATATAAATATTTAGTTATGGTTACAACAAATAATAATAATAAATATTATGAGATGATACCAAATGGAGATTCATTTACTGTAAAATATGGAAGAATTGGAGCTAGTGCTCAAGTCACATCATATAATGCTAGTCAATTTGATAAAAAGTATAATGAAAAAATCAAAAAAGGATATGTTGACCAAACGGAATTAAGAAAAGATTTAATTAAGGTAGAAAAGTCAGAAAAAAGAGAAAAATATCTTCCAATTCCAGAAGAAAGTACTAGAAAATTAATAGATTTTTTACAAGAAGTTGCAAGACAAAAGATTGCCGAAAACTATACAGTTTCATCAGAAAGTGTTACTCAAGCTATGGTGGATGAAGCACAAACAGTATTAAACAAACTTGCCAATGAAAAGAATAAAGAGAAGTTTAATAAAGAACTACTTACTTTATTCAATATTTTACCAAGAAAAATGTATGATGTAAATGCTTTCCTTGCCAAGACAGGAGATAAAGAAGAATTTTCAAAAATATATATTAGAGAACAAGAGTTATTAAATGTTATGCGTGGACAAGTTGTCCAACATTCTGTTGATAAGGAAGTTGATGAGAATATAGAACAACCACAGCAAACCATTTTAGAAGCTCTAGGACTAGAAGTAGAACCTATTGATGCAATAGATGAGAAAATTATACTTAAAGAACTTGGAGAGATTAAAGATAAATTCTATATGGGATGGAAAGTTAAAAACATCAATACCACAAATAAATTTAATGAACATTTAAAAACATCAATACATAAAAATAAAAAATTGTTATGGCACGGTAGTCGTAATGAAAATTGGATGAGCATTATAAGTAATGGACTAATATTAAATCCAAATGCAGTTATAACTGGAAAAATGTTTGGACAAGGAATATATTTCGCACCAAAAAGCAGAAAATCATTTGGTTATACCAGTTATGATGGGAGCTATTGGGCAAGAGGAAATAGTAAAAGAGCTTTTATGGGACTATATGAGGTTCATTATGGAAATCCATACATAGTAAGTGATTTTAGTAGTCAATTTTACGATTATAATTTTGACAGGTTGAGAAGAAATGGGAATTATGACTGTCTTCACGCAGATAGCACAAAAGGAATGCTAAGAAATGACGAAATTGTTGTTTATAGAGAAGACCAAGTAAATATTAGATATTTAGTAGAATTAAGATAGGATGTGATTAAATGGATGCGGTAAATAGAAAGATAGAAGAACAAGAAAATGAAGTTGAAGAAATTTTAATTACCTGTCCTTGTTGTGGAGAAGAGATAATATCTCCAAGAGGAGAACTTGATAAATTAATTAGGCTAAATGCAGATAAAATAAAAAAATGCGTAGATGAAATTAAAATAATAAATGACAAATATAAATCATCATCTCTTTCACAAGAAGAAAGAATTGAATTAGGAAAGAGAAAATGTAAATTATGTCAAGAATTTGAGCTGTTAAACAAAGTATCTTCTGAATATAAAAGAAGGAGACAAGTACTAGCAGAACACGAAACAGTTTCTGTATATCAAACACTTAAACAAGTACTATTGGAAAGGTATGGAGATAAGGAATACCTAGACTGCATACAAGAAGTAATGAAAAGGGTTCAAGTAGATGAAGAAAATAGTAAAAGAGTTATAAGAATATTATAGAAAGGAGATTGTAAATTATGGAACAAACATTGGGAAGTAGAATGAAAGAATATGAATATGTTACAAGAAACTATTTGGTAAACAGAGTTCCAATTATTGTTAGAATTGATGGTAAAGCATTTCACAAATTTACCAGAGGGCTAGACAAACCTTGTGATAAAATCTTTATGGAATCAATGAAAAAAACAACAGTTGAATTGTGTAAACAAGTTCAAGGAACTGTAATGGGATATACACAATCAGATGAAATATCTTTGGTTTTGATGAATACATCAGATAGAAATTCAGAATTGTGGTTTAATAATAATTTGAGTAAAATTATAAGTGTAAGTGCTAGTATTGCAACTGTAGAATTTAACAAAACTTTTATGGATTTGGGAGTACAATATGAATTAGATAATAACGTTTTGTTTGATAACAAAAATAATAATCATAAGTATTCTAGCAAATATATGACTGCAAATTTTGATAGTAGAGCGTTTAACATTCCAAGAGAAGAAGTTATAAACTATTTTATTTGGAGACAAAGAGATTGTCAAAAAAATGCGGTTAATTCTGCCGCAAGGACAATGTTTAGTCATAAACAACTTCAGGGACTAAATCAAAAGCAACTTAAAGAAAAGATGCTTACTGAAAAAGGACTAAATTTTGATAAAGTTTTTGCAGATGTTTTCAAAAATGGAATGATTGTAATAAAAGAACCTAAGGAAAGAATAGGTTACGACAATTTTGGAAAACAATATTTTGCTACATCAAAACAATGGGTAGTAAAAAATGGGGATATTATATTTGAAGATGATAGAGATGAGATAGAGGATTATTTGGAAAGGATGAAGGGATAAAAGTAGCTCCTTCACTTTCCAACTAACTTGACAAACCTTTGTCAAAATGCTATAATATAAGATGTAGGAGGCATAATATGAGAGATAAAAATAGAATTAATAAAATAGTTGATTCTTTAGAAAATGCTTGGAGACTGAACCCAAAGATGAGTTTTTATAACTTAATTTGGAATATATATCACGATGATGATGAACAGTGGACTTTGTACTATAAGGAAGATGACTATTGGGAAATCTATATAGAAAAGAATTTTCATATTGATTATGAAAAACTTCTTGATACGAGTGCGTTATCTAAAATGCAAAAAGATTTGATTATTCTTTTTAAGGTTATTTGGGAAAAATATTATGACTTTAGATTTCCTCAAATTTGTAATTTAATTTACAATTTCGTCAATGATAAAACTTCCGATGAACAAGTATTAGAAATTTTAAAAGAGAAAGTTGGTGAAATACTTGGAAGAAGATAAAGAAAGAAGAATGTTAGACGAATTAAAAAACGCTAAAGAAATAAGAAAAGGTTTACTTGAAATTGTTGCAGACGCAGAAAAAATAGGTTATGCTACACAATTTGCACTTGAAACAGATGAAGAAACGGCTAGAAGTGCTTTTCAAACAGGGTACCAATTAGGAGTTCAAGATGGGTACATAGAATGTCTCCAAAAAATACTTATGATGTTTGAGGAGGGGTAATATGGAATTCGCAAAAGAACCTGTAGACAAAATAACATTTACAAATCACATTCTAGAAAGATATGTAGAAAGAACTATGGGAAAGACGGGGAATGAATTAAAGCAATTTGTTATTCAAAATTCAGAACAGATAAAAGATAAAATTCTTAAAATGTATGAATACTCTGAACTTTTCTGGTATGGAAAAATAAAAGACCACGATTTCACATATTTTACGATAAATAGAGATGGATGGGTAATGGTTATTGATAAAAATAAAACTACATTAGTTACAATTTATCAAGTAGATTTAGGCTTGGGTGTAGATTTTAATAAGCAATATATTGCTGAACTAAAAAAGTTTGTGGAAAATGAATTAAATGCAATCGAACAATTAAAAGTAGAAAATGAATCTCTTTCTGAAGAAGATAAAAAGGAGATTGATGAACTTAAAGAAACAAATAAAGTATTGCAGGCACAAATTGAATACAACAATAAACAAATACAAATGTACGAACAAAATAAAAACTTAAGACAAGAAGAAATTAGTCTTAGAGACAAAAAGTTACATAAAAAAATAGAAGGCTTCATTGGAGCAAAAATATTTTAATTGGAGGGATTATATGGATAGAGTAGAAAAAGTTTATAGAATATCTGGCACACCAGAACAATTAAGAATACTAGAAAAGATGTTTATTCATATGGAATATCTAGGCACTGTAGGAGCATCAAGAAATATTTTAGTCCAAGTTGATGGTGATGGTGGAGCTCACTTACGTTTTAAGGATGAAGATGGTCTATATTTAAGTGACTACATTAAAGACGAAAAAACAAAAAACACAGAACAGACTGTAGTTGAAGAAGGACGTGTAGGGGCTATTGTTGGAAGATATTCTTTTGAATAAAAATATAAAATTTTTTCCATCTGACTTGACAAAAGTTTGTCAGTGTGGTATAATAAGTATATAGTAAATAAATAATTCACTAAATTCCGAGTAGAAAAAGAATTCCCCAAATTCAATTTCTACTCACTACTTGGCGGGGTGGTGTAACGGCAGCACATTAGGCTCATAACCTGAAGGTTCAGTTCGATTCTGGCGACCGCAACCATATATCATCTGCGTTGTAATTAATACTCCGCAAGAGTCAATGAATTACACAGGAGAAAGTGGTTCGAATCCACAACGGATGATGTTCAAAAACATTATAGGTTAATATACTGTCTCGAACTAGACATAAAGAGTGTGTATGACGTCTGCATACTTTTCTCCTATAATGAAATTTTTATTATGGCTTGATAGTTAAAATGGACAAAAACACTTCCTATGGACGGGAGAGGTCTAGGTTCGAGCCCTAGTCAAGTCTGAAAGAAACAAGAAAGAGAAATCAGATAGCGCTACGTACGAGCCGAGCAAACCATTAAATACTAGTTAGGAATAAAAGAAGTACATATAAGCTCTTTCTTGTGTTATATGCTCCCTTAGCACAGTTGGCTAGTGCGTCGCACTTGTAATGCGAAGGTCATCCGTTCGAATCGGATAGGGAGCTCCAGTAAGTCTATGAGCGAGATGGATATGCACCAATGGGCTATGTAAACACATTGGATAACTCGAGTGAATATGAAGGGAGCCAGAAAGTCTTATAGCTAAGTAGTGGAGTGTATATACTTTAAAATCCACAGCGATATGCACGTATGGTGTTAGTGGCTAGCATTCCTGCCTTCCAAGCAGATGGGGTGAGTTCGAGTCTCACTACGTGCTCCAATCGGTTGCACTTCGTGGGAATTCATTATCCCACGGAACGGTACCGAACCGAAACCATTTATTTGTGGGTATAGTTTAATGGTAGAATTTCGTGCTTCCGACCCGAAGGTGTTGGTTCAATTCCGACTATCCACTCCATCCAAATACGTTGCTATGAACGTGGAAAAGTCCTCAAGAGTTAGCAAGAACTACTTGAGAATAACAAACTTGCACATAGCTAATCAGTTTATGTTTCGGGGAAGTCTTGACTGATGACAAATAAAAAAGAACCTCGTGACCTATATTCCTCTGTGGTGAAAGGGTATCACGTGTGACTGTTAATCACTTGTTACAAGTTCGAATCTTGTCGGAGGAGCCAACTTATAAAAGGGCAATTTTAGAGTCCTTGCGCGAGAGCGCGGATATGTAATTTGAGGTTTTATATGTATATGAAATTACATATACTAAAAGACACCTAGCAAAAATGATATTGATATTACAGTTTTATATGTATATAAAATTACATAGTACTAAAAGCTGGTACATTCAATTTGTAGATAATAGTAAGTTTTATATGTATATAAAATTACATAGTACTAAAAGAAAGCATAAGTGAATATTGCTGATATTATAGTTTTATATGTATATAAAATTACATAGTACTAAAAGGTTTCGTATTTAGATATTGATTCTTGTGATATTTAAAAAGTTCATATTTTATTTTAGAGAAAGGATTTATAATGGGAGAAAATGCAGAATTATGGTCATATCCTGATGAAAAATCACAAAGAATAACATTAGAGTGTTGGTTACAACATCATAATATTCAATATGATTCTGATATGACAAATGAAGAACTAAGACAATTATATATAGATGTAGAATGTGGAAGAATACATACACTCCAATAGCTCAGTAGGTTAGAGCGCTACCCTGATAAGGTAGAGGTGATTGGTTCGATTCCAATTTGGAGTACCATCTCAGGTTCGACTTGGTGAGAATAGCACTTCATAAGCCATAAAGAAAGCCAATCTCATAGGATGATAACCTTTATAAAATATTTTTGTATCTAGTAGTGGTTAATCAAACGTGCAAAAATTTTTTATAAAAATAATTATAAAACAAAAAACTCGGCTACAAATTTGGTAAAAGAAATTGCGCAAACAATGCTCTGGTAGCCAATGCCATCATCAGTAGCAAAATGTTTCTAGGTAGTTTCGCCGAGTGTCTACGAACCTTCAGCCCGTTAGAAGTAAAATGGCGGGACACAAATATAGTTCGTTAGCTCAGCTGGAAGAGCATCTGTCTTACAAGCAGGAGGTCGTTGGTTCGAGCCCAACACGGACTACCAAGGGCTGAATTCTTTACACGTTTCTTGTAGTATCCCTCCGCGCACAAGCAAAGAAAAGTAAACGTGTTGCATTATATAATATGGCGCAGTAGTTCAGCTGATTAGAACACCAGTCTGTCACATTGGAGGTCACGGGTTTGAGCCCCGTCTGCGTCGCCAAGACTTGCTAGAAGTCTAAGGTTTGTTAATTCCCCTTTTCTAGCGAAAAAATTAACTAAGATTCCCCGAGAAGGTTCGATTCCTTCCTAGAATAATGAAAGCCCTTTTTATAAAGGAAGCCCATAGTTCTACCTTTGGTGAGGAGCAGATAGTTAATCTGTGGGGAATTTGATTATATGGCGCCTTAGTAAAGTGGTTAATACATCCGACTTTCTATCGGAGGGCAGGAGTTCGAATCTCCTAGGCGCTACCATTAATCCCTTTGTAGTTCTTCGGAGCAGACAATGAAAGCTCGTAATCTTCGGATATAATGAGAAAGGAAAAGTTCATTTATTTTAGATTATTTTAGATAAAAATTGTCTGAGGTGATTTAAAATGAAATGGATAAAGAGAATTATAAAAATTCTTTTAAAAATAACATCCTATATTATTTTATTAAATATATTAAGTATGATATTTTAATTTGGGGTCTTAGTGATAACGGTTAGCACATTTGCCTTGCAAGCAGACAGTATGGGTTCGATTCCCATAGACTCCACCACCTATAGCTCTATGGTGTAATAGTAGCACAGCACGAAAGAGTAGGTATTTTGAAGATTAGGTTAATATTGGAGAAATATTAAAATAAGTGCAGGTGAGAGTTCAAATCTTTCTGGAGCTCCTTTATATTCCCGAGTATTCTAATGGTAGGAAACCACGCTTTGACCGTGGGTGTGTTAGTTCGAGTCTAGCCTCGGGAGCCATTTTGACAAGTATTTGTCTTTCTTACATTAAAACAATTTAATTTTTAAGGAGGATTTTAATATGTTAAGAAATAGTAAAGATATGTTAGATTTATTAGTTAGCCCATTTGATTGGGATAAGGAGTTTTATAGATTTAATAGATGGGAGAAAGATATGAATCCATATTCTGTTAAATATGATAAAGAAAATGGGAAGGCTATTATTAGTCATAATATTCTAGGGATAGATAAAAAAGACTTGTCTATAGCCATAAAACCAGAAAATGGTAGAAATTACCTAGTAATCTCTGGTAAAACAGTAGATGAAGTAACAGGTAAGGAATACTCTATTAATTCGAGATTTTATATCTCTGATGATTATGATACAAACCAAATTGAGGCTGAAGCTAAAAATGGTTTAGTATACATAACAATTCCTTATAAGAAAGAAGTTCTTGAGGATAAAACTAAAACAATCAATGTAAAATAAGACGTTATTTGACATATGATTAATTTTTATTTTAAGTTTTAATGTAAGAAATGAAAAGCCGTTTGTTGGAAAACATTTATTCTTCTGGTTACCAGCCCAACAACTGAAACAATTATGTTTGAGAATAAATGGGTAGGTCTTAGGCTAACCTACCATATTATATAGCGACGTGGCTCAGAGGCTACAGCGCTCGGTTCATACCCGAGTATTCGTAAGTTCGATTCTTACCGTCGCTACCATTTTGAGGTACTGAATCATTAACCTCTTCTCGGTAAAGACAGGATAAGTCGCATACATATGGGTTTATAAGTAATAATACTATTATTTATATTGAGTGAGAGCAGTATGCTGTCAGTATAGCCAATACTGGCACGAGAGTCAGGTGCACACGGCAAAGTTGGTCGAGTTCAAACCGAAGAAAGGGCAGGAAGTGCACAGAAGAAGCCTTGGCAAGGTGAAAATCGGTGACAGTCTGGAAAGACAGACATTTATATGGGAGTGTAATCCGTTAAGGAGACGGGGTAGACTGTAAATCTATTGTCATTATGACTCGAGTGGGTTCGATACCCTCTACTCCCACCAAAATTTGATACATCCTTAGTGTAATGGCTAGCATACCAGTCTCCAAAACTGTTGGTCGAGGTTCGAGTCCTTGAGGATGTGCCAAATTCATATTTTTAGAAAGGGGATATATTTTATGGAACAAAGTACAAAAAGAATTGTAAAATGGGTTGTCATAGGAATTATTGCATTATTTCTATTAATTACTCTATGTAACAGCTTTAAAACAATTCCAACGGGATATGTTGGAGTAAAAACTCGCTTTGGACAAGTACAAAGTACAATGCTAAATGAAGGATTGAATTTTAAAATTCCTTACATAGAAAAAATTGTTTTAATGGATTGTCGTACACAAAAAACAGAATATACTATGGAGGCAAGTTCAAAAGACTTACAAAAAATATCAAACTTTAAAGTAGCAATAAACTACAATATAACTAAAGATACAGCAAATACATTATATCGTGAAGTTGGTGTTGATTATAAAACAATCGTAGTTGAACCAGCTATACAAGAAGCTATGAAAGCAACTATTGCCAACTACACAGCAGAAGAACTTATAACAAAAAGAAATGAAGTATCTGCGTTCGCATTAGAAGCTTTATATAATAAATTATATGATAGAGGAATAAGTTTAACTTCTTTAAATATTATAGATTTATCATTTTCTGAGGAATTTGACAAGGCAGTAGAAGAGAAACAAATTGTTGAGCAACAAACTCAAAAGGCACAGTATGAGCTAGAAAAAGCAAAGGTAGAAAATGAAAAGAAAATAGAAGATGCAAAAGCTGAAGCAGAAGTAATGCGTCAACAAAACGAACAAATTACTGACAGTTATTTAAGACTAAAAGAAATAGAAAACCAAAAAGCAATGATTGATAAATGGAATGGAACATTACCATCAACAATGGCAGGTAGTGATATTTCAAGTATATTTAGTTTAAATAAATAATAAAATATTAAAAGAGAGAGTTTCTCTCTCTAGATATATACCTTGATGGTGTAACTGGTAGCACACTCGACGAAATCGAGTAGTTAAGGTTCGAGTCCTTGAGAGGTTGAAAGAGCCCTAGCTTATTGGGGTAACAGAGAGTAAGTAAATCAACTAGAATAATATGAGAAGCTAATATATGCTCAGTATTCTCTAAAAAAATCTTATGGATATGCAAGACTTTGGGAGCATACGAGAAGATGTCTTGTGAAGGTAATGTCCGTTCCATTTTCTATCGAAGATTTAGTTGTTTTGTAGATAGAAAGTATTTTATGCCGTGTATCCGAATTGGTGAGGGGGCTGTCTTGAAAATAGCTGGTCTGAAAGGACTTCAGAGTTCGAATCTCTGGCACGGCGCCAAAAATAAGGAAAGAAAGATATGGGATTTATTTATAAGATTACAAACAAAATTAATAACAAATCATATGTTGGAAAGACATTATTAACTCCAGAAAAAAGATTTAAAGAACATATTTCTGAGAGTAAAAAAGATAGATGTAAAAATAGACCATTATATCGAGCATTTAATAAATATGGGATAGATAATTTTTCTTTAAAAACAATAGAAGAGTGCAATAATAATATTTTATCAGATAGAGAGTCGTATTGGATTAAATATTATAATACCTATAAAGAAGGATATAATGCTACTTTGGGTGGAGATGGAAAACAATATATAGATGAAAGTAAAGTTATAAAATTATATGTTGTTAATCTTAATATTACAAAAACTGCTAAACAATTACATATTTCTTCGGATACAGTTAGACAAATATTAAAAATAAATCATATTAGTATAAGACCAAGTCAAGTTATAAACAAAGAAAAATTTTTAATGTTGGATAATACATCTATTTATATGTTTGATAGAGATAATACATATCTACAAACATTTAAAAATATACAAGATGCTATGAATTTTATAAAAATAAAGCATCTATGTAAAAATGGTACCTCAGACAGACGAATTAGAAATTGTATAAAAAAAGTACTGGATAAAAATAGAAAAACAGCATATGGATATATTTGGAAATATGATAAATAATATATGTGGATTTACCCAAGTTGGTGAAGGGGACAGTTTGCTAAACTGTTAGGTCGAGTAATCGGCGCACTGGTTCGAGTCCAGTAATCCACGCCAATCTGGTTTGCACGTTTTCCCACGGCAGTACAGCACTACTGAGAGAAACCGTTAAAAAACGTGGTGCTTTAATATTTTTTCTTCATATCGCAAACCTTTTAAATAAAACGAAATATGTCTCTAAAAGAGGCATATTTTTTTATTTATAAATATCTGTAGGTAGCTGTAGGTATCTGTAAATATCTGTACGTATTTTTGTATATTAGATGACACCTACAGGTGCCCCCAAAGTCAGGTACCACGTGGCACACGTGGATTTTTTATTTTAAATTTTTTTGAAAAAGTGCTTGACAAAACTTTGTCATTATGCTATAATTAATTTGTATTTAGGAGGGAGATATAATGATACAATGTAAAAGTTGTGGAAAGATGGATAAGAACTACGCAGGATATTGCCAAAAGTGTTATACATATTTTGTAAAAAATAAATTTGCTACATATAAAGATAAAGTAACATATGGGAAGATGAGTTACGTAGATGATATAAATAGTAAACAATATTCAATGCCAATATGCCATATTTGTGGAAAAGCTTATGCAAAACTTCAACAACATATATACTATGTACATCATATGTCTAAAAATGAATACTGTGATAAATTTGGATTAGACCATAAAGTTCCTTTTACATCTAATGACTATCATCAAAAAATGAGTGAATTGGCTTATAAGTATGATATGGATGAGCAATTAAGAAAAGCTGGGAAAAATACTAGATTTAAAAAAGGACACGATAGAAATTATGAAAGAAGCTATATGACCAAAGAAAGACTCAAACACTATGGAAAAACAATGGGATATAAAAATTTAAAAAATGTTTCAAAAACGTCTTGACAAAAGTTTAAGTTTATGATATAATATAAGTATGATAAGAAAGGAGAAAATATGTGGAAAACAGTTATTATAAAAGGAGAAGAAACTAGTTATAAGATAAATGAAAAAGGAAAAGTAAAAAACAAAAAAGGGCAGATTTTACATAATAGAGTAAAAGTTCAAGATGGATTAGAAATGTTGGTGTGTTCTTTACAATTCAAAGGAGAAACATTCCCTGCTCGTGTAGTAAGATTAGTAGCTGACGCATTTATTCCAAATCCTAATAATTATAAATTTACTAGACTTAAAGATGGAAGCGTTAAAAACATTAATCTTGATAATATAGAATGGGTAGAATGTGGTATTGATACTGGGAATATGTCAAAAAAATCGTGGGCAAGCGGAAAATGGGATAAAAAATTATCTTGTGAAAATGCTAGTGCAGCAAAATTAACAAACGAGCAAGTTTTATATATCAAAAGGGCGCATATAAAAAGAGACCCACATTTTGGAACAACAGCACTTGCCAATGAATTTGGTGTTAGCCCAAGTACAATTAGTGGTATTATTCACGGAAAAAGTTGGAAAAGATTAGAAAAAGTTATAGGAGAGGTTTAATCTCTTCCCATTATATGGGGCTGTATTTGGTTTCGACAGGTCATTGGAAGAAAAAATTGCAAGTAGTTAACGTATTCTGGGAACTTAAAAAGTGAATACAAAACAAAATAAACGCTAACGAAGAATTAGTAGCTGCCTAGTCAATTAGGCACGTCATCTAAAGAAGTCTACTGGCTTTAGAATGGCGTCATTAAAGTAGATGCGTTGTGGCAGAAAAGTAACCTTGGTATCGCCAACAAAGATTTAAAAAGGTACGATATATTGACTTTTGTTTATTGTAGTTTTTATATCTAAGTTGAACAATAAACTAAACTTGTAGATATTGATTCAGAAGGTGATTTGGACAGGAGTTCGACTCTCCTCAGCTCCACCAAAAAATTCAAGAAAGGGGAATAAAAATGTCAATAAAAGATGAAGATTGGTTTAAAAATGCAATGAAAAAATTAGAAGAAACAGATTGGGAATCTATTAGACAAGAAGAGAAAAGAAAGTTTGCAGAAGGACAACGAAGAGTAGCAAATAGAGAATATTGTAATTGGATAGAATCTTTTTTAAACAACCTAGATGAACCATACAATGACGAATCTTGGGGATATAAAACATTAAAACACAAAAAAGAATTTACTGAACAAGATATAAAAAATGAAGAAGACCTAAGTCACTTCCATAAATTTCTTAATATTGTAGCAGATATTCAAAGAGTAAAAGAATATTATGACGATAGAGATTTTGAAGAATACGAATATGTTTGGAAATACAACAACAAATACTTTGAGTGGAATACTTTAGTTGGACAAGGTTCAATTACAACAATTTCTATAATAGATAAGCCAGATTTTGCAGTTATAGATTTAGATTTATATTTCCAAAGAGAAGAAGAAGGTACTCCAATGCAAAAATATAAAACAAGTTGGGAAGATAATTACGAAGACGATGATGAATAAGATTTTTAAAAAATTTTTCCATTTGACTTGACAAATGATTGTCAATATGCTATAATAATAATTGTCCGATAGATATGGATATAAAACGATTCATATCATACCAAAATTAACGTGTAGAAGTGCATTAGCACTTCTCTATATATGGAATGATAGCTCAGTTGGTAGAGCAAGGGACTGAAAATCCCTGTGTCGATAGTTCAATTCTATCTCATTCCACCAAAAATTTTGGTGTATTAGCCAAGTTGGTTAAGGCGCTGGTCTGCAAAATCAGTATCACTGGTTCGAATCCAGTATACACCTCCATATGAGTGCGTAGCTCAGTCGGTAGAGCATTTGACTTTTAATCAAAGGGTCGGAGGTTCGATTCCTCTCGCACTCACCAAGATAGAGTTATAAAAATTTTTTAAAAAATTTTTCCAAATAACTTGACAAACAATTGTCTATATGTTATAATAAAAATATAGTTAAGATAGCACATTGAAAAATGTTTAATATAAAAAGCTTGGCTTCGGAGCTTTAAGGATAAACTGGTGACAGTATAAAGTGGATGATTAAATTCATCTGCGTAGTAATTATATTTAATATAAACATTTCTCTTTTTGTATGTCTGTACAAAAAATGTTTAAAATAAAAATAATTACTATCCACAGAAAGCCAGCAACAAAACGCTGTAGTCTAAGTCTGATGAGGAAATCCTTTAGGATATGAACAGTATGTCGAGGGGCTATCCACCCTGAGTGAGAAGAAATTCAATAATAGAGTTGTTGTTTTTTGGCAAAAAGTCTGATAACAAAGATTATTGCTGATTTAATATTCTTTATTTTAATCCTAAGGTAGAAATACTATAAAAACATAATACTTATGTTGGATAATATATCTGAAATGATATAAAAATAAAGGTAAGCTAAGTTTCAGTTAGAAACGATGGTAGATGTATGATGGATGGGCTGTCTCCAAAAGAGATAGATGTCCAAAGGCAACCCTCATATGTCAAATGGATAAGTAGCGAATTTAGCCAAGTGGTAAAGGCAAATCTCTGATAAAGATTCAATCACTGGTTCGAATCCAGTAACTCGCACATATTGCAGGAATATGATTATTTGCAAAAGTGGTTGCCACTGGGATAGCAAAAGTACACTTATTCTTCTGAAATATGAAGATTAATGGAGACCGCAAGTCGAAGTTAAATCCAGTAAAAGTAGTTATGTCAATAATAGTAGGGATACTATGAACTCGAATCCAAGAGGTTACATATATGAAATGAAAGATATGAGCTACTCAGTAAGATTTGACGACATTTCTCAAAAGTCGTGTGTACGGTGGGTACATTTTAGAAATAGAGTGTGTGAACAATATTGTCCAACCAATATCAATACCCATTTTAAAAAGGTCAAGTTCTCAGCCTTTAAATAATTCTTATAATAAAATGAAAAATTTGACAATACCCTCGATATAGCATCTTGGGTATATTTTTTTAATTTCCACCTAACTTGACAAACCTTTGTCAGTATGGTATAATATAAGTAGATAAGGATAGCAATGTCCTATCTATGACTTAGTCATAAAGGGGGATTACAATGCATTTAAAAAAAATCCACCATCTTCTAAGTAAGCTCTATATAAACTAATGCGGTTAGCAATAATAAAAAGAATGATATAATCTTACTTTAAGAAGAAAACATTATAGAAAATTTTAGAAAGGGAAAGAAATGGGAATCTGGAAACAAATTAATAATTATTCAAAATATGAAATATCTGATAATGGTAAAGTAAGAAATAAAGAGACACAAAAAGAAATCTCACAAAGGTCTCTTGACAAAGATGGATATCCAACAGTAAAACTTTACAACGACAATGGTATTAGAAAAAAATTATATGTTCGCAGATTAGTTGCAGAAGCATTCATTCCCAATCCAGAAAATTTAAAATCAGTAAGGTTAAAGAATGGAGACAAATTTGACAATGATGTCTCTAATTTATTTTGGAAATAAAGGAAGGTGGTATTATGTTTTTTAAAGGAAAAGATAAAACAAGTAATCAAACAGTTATTAATATTCCTTGTTCTTGTGGAACTCATTCAATTAATATTTCTTATTTTGATGATACCTGTGGTGAAGTATTTTTGTCATTTTTTCAAGACAAATTTTATTTTCAAGATGGTATATTAAAAACAATTTTCAACAGAATTAAAAGAGCATTTTTAGTTTTGTGTGGCAAATCATATAGATTTGAAGAAATAATTTTAGAAAGAGAAGATTTAGAAAAACTAGAACAAGAAATTCATAATATATTACAAAGAAAAGAGGAGGAAAAAGATGAACAAAAGTAATTTAAAATGTGCATCAGTACAAACACTTATTAACGGAGATTTAGGAGAAAAGGTTGAAAACTTCTTAAGAGGAGAAGTAGAAGTTGCTGGAATGCAAATTATTGTTAGTGGAGACCTAAAAATTGCTTATATAGACTATGAAGATAGAAGTGATGTTGCAAAAAGATGCGAAGATAATGGTTTAGAGTTTGAAAACTATATGAAAAAGGATTATTATCACGCAATAGAAGTTTCTGTTCCTATAACAAAAGATTTGGCAACAAAGATTAATGAAACAAAGAATAATAATCAAGATATTGAAACTGTAGCAACATATTACTATAATGGAGTCAACACTAAGAATGCACTTATTTTGTATGCTTCAAGAAGTGAATTCGAAGCTCACGAAGAAGAACAAAAAAAATCTAATGAAGCTAAAGCTCAAGCAAGAGCAGAAGAACTAGCTAAAACAGCTGTTAAAGAACCAGATATGGCAGCAAGTGAATCTGTTTTAGATAAATATGCATCTAAAACTGAAGATAAAGAAGATTCTGCTGAAGCAACAAAAAAAGTAGAGGAAGCAACAAAGAAAGATGGAAAAGTTAAAAAAGTAAAATTCGGCAAAAAGGAGAATTAGTATATGAAATATGTATTTGTAGATATGGATGGAACTATTGCTGAATGGGGATATCCAGACGGAAGGATTTCTGGAGATTATAAATTTGGCGATTATTTAGGAAAACATCCAATTGATGATGTAATTGCAGAAATATATAATGCTTATTCAAGCTCACAAGACAATCAAGAAAAATATATTATTATGGTTGTATCTGCCGTTCCAAATTCTAAAGCTGTTATGGAAAAAAATATTTGGTTAGACAATTTCTTTAATATTCCTTCTTCAAATAGAATTTTTATAGGAAAAGAAGAAGATAAAATTGATATAATTGATTTCTATATGAAAAATATAGCTGGATTAGAACCAAAAGGAAATTCTATTTTAATTGATGATAGAAAAGATTGGTTACTTAAAGGAAAAGATATTGGAATGGAAGTATATCATCCAACAAAAATTATAGCTTCTTTTCAAAATAGAATGCTAGAACTTCAAAAACAAGAACAAAAAGAACCTAATGAACCAGCTACACAATCAGAACAACAGAATACAGAGAATGTTAGTGGAAAAGATTTGGCAGATAATGCAGAAGCAATTTCAGAAGAGTCTTAAATTATGATTTATGTTTTAAGGAGGAAAGATTATGTCAGTTAAACAGAAATATTTAAAAGATGAAAATGGCAATATATTTTCCCCTATAACCTCCGCTGATAGTGTTATATTAGGGGGGGGGTACAGTTGAGGACACGGTTTCTAGAAAGATTTTTGAAAAAGTGTTTCACTCAACAACAAAATCATTTGTACTAAATATCCCAATGCAAGAAGGAGATATTATTGAAATATATTTTCAAGGAAGCTTATCGTTTAGTGATGGAACGAGTGGTGTAGCAAATATGGGATTAGTTCCAAATACAGTTAGTTCGTACAACTTTTCAAGAGCCACATTCTTTGAAACAGCTGACGGAGGAAATAATAACGTCAATCTTGATTCAGAACACAGTGCTAGATTTATTAGAGGAGAAACGGGATTTGGAATATTTTCCGTAGCTAAGGTTGTATATAGAGATAATAAGATTTTTGTAGGAGCGAACTTTTTTGCTCCTACAGGGAGCCCAAAATCTAGGCAAGGAATGATAGGAACCTATTTGGGAAATTTTGATGAAATTTCTCATTTTAATATAGTTGGAACAGGAAACTCTCAAATAAATATTGGTTCTCTTTTAAAAGTTTATAAGAAATGTTAGGAGGAAACAATGGAATATTTTATTTCAGACACACATTTTTACCATTATAATATTATACGATATTGTGGTAGACCATTTGAAACAGTTGAAGAAATGAATGAAAGAATGATTGAGTCTTGGAATTCAGTTGTTACAGATAATGATATTGTATATTTTTTAGGAGACTTTGGATTTGGAGACAAAGAAAAGTTAAGTAATATATGTGCTCAGTTAAACGGAACAAAAATTTTGTTAAGAGGGAACCACGATTATAAACGTGGAAAGCAATCTTGGCGAGATATTGGGTTCAAAGAGGTATTTTCCAAAAAAGTCGATTTCGCAAACCTTGATATATCAACGTTTTTTGATGGTGAAATTGACCATAAAATTGAGATTTTATCATTTAAAAATATAATCTTATCTCACGAACCAAAAGTTGTCCCAGATGACACATTGAATATACACGGACACATACATAATATTCCTTTGTCTACAGAGTTTAACCCAAACAATCATTTTTGTGTAAGTGTAGAAATGATAAATTATGTTCCAATAACTTTAGAGCAAATATTACAAAAGATGGGAAAATAATTCCATCTTTTTATATTGACATATTTTGTTTTATATGATAGAATAAATAGGGAATGTATCTTTACGAATGAAAAGTAAAATATATTTCATTAATTTGTTTTATATTTAATAAATAAAGTAGGCTTATCTTTTAAGTGAGGGGGAGATGAACCTACTTTTTCCATTTAACTTGACAAAGGTTTGTCGATTATGTTATAATGTAACTACATTGAAAGAGGTGAAAGATATGTACAAACCAATAACAAATTTTTCAGGATTCATTGGTGGTTGGATGAATATGCACGTTTGGGATTATCGCACTGAAGAAGAAAGAAAAACACGAATAAGTTATATACAAGATTTTTTTGATGACTTACTAATGATGTGTAAGTACTTATTATCTCCTATTACTGGAATATATGAAGTGTTTATAGACCAAGAAGGATACGATTCATCAATCAGATGTGAAAAATATCAGGTAGGAAACGATGCACAGATTACAGTTGTATTAAGAATTCCAGTGTTCGAAGATGATAACTGGAAAGTAACTGATGATATAGTTGATAATTGGTTAACTTACAACAACGTTTATATAAGAGAATTTGTTGGAGACCTCTTATATCTAATAGACAAATATAGAGAAGACTATAATGAAGGATTTGTTCTTTCTCCATCAAACAAATTAAACGAAGATTTATTTGAGGAGGTTAGAGATGAATACTTTGAACTTGAGGAGGAGGGAGATTAATGAGAAAATTAGTAATACTTAGAGGTTCTATGGGGTGTGGAAAGTCTACTTGGCTAAAAGAGCACGACTTAGAAAAATATACATTATGTGCCGATACAATGAGACTACAACTTGCTGCACCTCAAATCGGAATAGATGGCAAAGATATTATATCACAAAAAATGAATAGACAAGCTTGGGATATGTTATTCTTCTTCTTGGAAGAAAGAATGAAGCGTGGGGAATTCACTATTATAGACGCAGTCCATAGTAAAAGCAGTGAATTTTCAAGATATAAAAGTTTAGCTGAACAATATCGTTACAGACTATATTGTGTAGATTTTACAGATATTCCAATTGAAGTTGCAAAAGAAAGAAATGCAGGAAGACCAGAATATAAACAAGTACCAGAGGCAGAAATAGATAAAGTGTATTCTAGATTTGCAACACAAGGAAAAACATCTGGATTTACTGTTGTTAAACCAGAAGAATTTGAAAAAATTTTAACAACAGAACCATATGATTGGAATGATTATGAAAATATACATATATTTGGAGACATTCACGGATGTTATGAGCCATTAAAAGAATATTTTGAAAAATATCCATATACAGAAAAAGATGGATATATATTTGTTGGAGATTATTTTGATAGAGGATTACAAAATCTTGAAGTTTTTAATTTTGTAAAAGAGATGATAAATAAGCCAAATACATTGTTCTTGACAGGGAACCACGAACAAACCCTTAGGGATTATGCATTTGGAATGACAGTTAAGTCAAAAGACTTCTTAGAAAAAACAGCAGTACAATTAACCGAAGGAGGAGTAACTCAAGCAGACTTAAGACAATTTTATAGAAAATTAGGAGTAGCAGCCTATATAACTTTTAGAGGATATGATTTTATAATATCTCACGGAGGAGTTCCTTACTTCCCAAAACAGTCTATGGATTTTTATGCAGCAGATTCTTTTATTAGAGGAATAGGAAACTATAATGATGATATAGATGAGCTATTTGATAATTGGGCTCAAGAACGCAACAAAGACAAAGTAGGTCAACACGAAATATATCAAGTTCACGGACACAGAAATTTACTTAAACTTCCTTTGATACACAAAGAATACTCTTATAACCTAGAAGGAAAAATAGAATTTGGTGGAGAGCTAAGAGTGTTGAGAGTTTTAAATGATGGAAGTTTCTCTCCTATTGAAATTAAAAATACAGTATTTGATGAAGAGTTATTAAAAGAAAAAGAAACTTCTGCTAGTGGATTTGTAAGTCATAAAATTGGCAGTGTAGGAATGTATATTCAAGAGCTAAGACAATCAAAATTTATTCAAGAAAAAGTTATGAAAGATACAGATATATCTAGTTTTAATTTTACTAGAAATGCTTTTGATAAGGGAATTTGGGGACGGACTAACAACAAAAGCTAGAGGATTGTTCATAGATACAAAGAATGAAAAAATACAAGCAAGAAGCTATGATAAGTTCTTCAATAAGAATGAAAGAGAAGAAACTAGAATTAGTTACTTAATGCAAAATTTAGCCTATCCACTTCGTTATTTTAAGAAATACAATGGGTTCCTTGGAATCTTGTCTATGAAAAATGATGAGTTATATTTTTGTTCTAAGTCTGTAGATGATGGAGAGTATGTAGATTATTTTAAATCAATATTTTATATGATTTACAATGAAGACCAAATAAACGCCATTAAAGATAGGTTTAGAAAAGAAGATATTTCTATGGTTTTTGAAGTAATAGACCCAATTAATGACCCACATATGATAAAATACGACAAAAAGAATTTAATTCTTTTGGATATGATATATAATGAAATAGACTTTAAAAAAGTTAAATATGAACATCTAGTTGCATTTGGAAAGAGAAATAATATTGAAGTAAAAGAATTAGCATATATCGTAAATACTCCTCAAGAGTTTCTTGCTTTAAATAATGAAATTTCAGCACCAGATTATAAATATAATGGAGAATTCATAGAAGGTTTCGTTGTAGAAGATTCAAATGGGTTTATGTTTAAATACAAATTATACTATTACAGTATATGGAAAAAACTTAGAGGAATCACATACAAATATTTGAAGAATCCAACGGGAACAGGTAGTTTTACAGGTTCGTTAACTACTCCTATGGAAAACTACTACTTAGCCTTTTTAAAAGAAAAATATCCGAATGGAGCAAGTGAAGAAGAAAGGATGACAATTAATATTGTTTCTTTGAGAGATGAATTCTTAAAAACAAACAATGGGTCAGAGGTATAGGAGGATATTATGGAAAGAAAGACTGTTAAATTATGGGATTTACAAGTCCCAACAAAGATGTTAAGAACTAGACCTAAATTGTACAAAATGATGGGAATGAAGGCATATTATAAGGAATATGGACACTTCTATGGAGAGATAATTGTTGATACAAATTATAAAATATTAGATGGATATGTACTTTATTGTGCCGCAAAAGAAATGAAAAAATATGACGTTCCAATAAAGATTGTTACAAAAAAGGATAGAATAAAACATTTTATAAGAAGAACTTTTAAAAAATAAAGGAGGAAAAGAAATGGGGAAATTTCCACCAAACCACTATCAACAAGATATTATAGATTGGGTACTCAATGGAGAGGGAAATGCTGTAGTTAATGCATTAGCAGGAACAGGAAAAACATCTACACTAGAACTTGTTGCATCTACCTATACAGGAAAAATGCTTTTCCTTGCTTTTAATAATCATATAGCGGCTGAATTAAATGAAAAACCAGAGTTACAATATTACTTAAAAAAGAAAGACGAAGGTGGTGCTGCTACATTAAAAGTAATGACAGTAAACTCATTAGGAAATATGGCAATGCAAGAAGCTATACGAAATAGAGATGAATTACCATATAGAAAAGATGGATATTTAAAACCAAATAAATTACTTAGTATTTTAGGAAGGATAATTAGAGTTTATTGTGATACAAAGCACGAAAAAGTTACAGATGATATGGTATGGGCAATGCAAAGAGATTTAAAAATAGCCTGTGATAAAGCAAGAAGTAAATATGTAAGAGACGATGAAGACACAATACAAAGAGTTATTGACGAAGACGGATTATGTCAATTTAATATGCCAAGTGATAATGGAGAAAATGAAATAATGTTCCCAATATTACCTTGGGCAAAAATTGGGGAGGAAGCACTTGAAACATCAATGGCTATGTATGAAGATAGAGGAGAATATGATTTTGTTGAACAATTATATATTCCAGTTGTTAAAAACTTACCATTTCCTTCTTGGCTAGCTTGGTACAGCAGTTTCATAGGAGTTGATGAGGCACAAGACTTATCAAAATTACAATTAAGAGTAATTAAAAAACTTATTGGAATGAAATTGCCTGCAAAATTTGGAGTTAAAAAACCAACTAGGTTCTTATTTGTTGGAGATTCAAATCAAGCAATATATGCTTTTGCTGGAGCAGATTGCCATAGTGTCGAAAATATAAAACGACAATTTAGCCCAAAAGAATTACCTTTAAATATTTGTTATAGATGTGCAAAGAAGATTATTAAGTTAGCTCAACAAGATGTTCCAGCAATAGAAGCTGCTCCTAATGCACCAGAAGGAGAAGTTTATACAATAAGTAATGAAGAAATTGCAAAATTAATACAACCACGGAGATATGGCTATTGCAAGAAAAAATAAAGATTTAGCTGATATATTCTTAGCTATTGTTCAAGAAGGAAAGCCAGTTTACTTAAAAGACAAGGACTTAGTAGAAAATACAATAAAGTCCATAAAAAACTTAAATTGTAAAAACATTGCAGAGTTAAATACAAAATTAGAGGAATTAAAGGAACAATTTAAAAGAGAAATGAAAAACCCAGAAAACGCATTAACAGCTAGTGCAATAAACAATGGAAAAATGGACATATATAGTATGATTCAATCATTACTTACATATTATGTAGAAACTCATAATTCTATTGATGGTCTTGCAGTTGACAATTTTACAGACTTTATTTCTAAACTGCTTGTTACAGAACCATCAGATAATGCAGTTATTGTAAGTTCTATTCACCAAGTAAAAGGATTGGAATCAAAAAGGGTATTTATTATTAATTATAATTTAATGCCTTATACTTCTCAAAGAAAGACCGCAGACGATAATATTCAGGAAAAGAACTTAAGATATATCGCAATTACAAGAGCAAAAGAAATTCTTTATTTATGTGAAGGAGAAGAAGATGAGGATGAGAAGAAGTATAGAGGAGACCAAAATATTATTAATAGTATAATTGCTAATGCAGAACAAGGTTATATTGAAGACTTAGATGACTATGATGTTGAGCTAGACTACTAGAACCCAACGGATTCTAGGTCTTCCATCTAACTTGACAAAGGTTTGTCAGTATGTTATAATATATATAGACTTGAAAAACAAAATCACATTTTTTATTTCTTTGACAAACCTTTGTCAACATTATGTAAATTTATATTCTAATTAGAAAGGTGGTGGATAAAATGAGAGATGTCACACTTTATAGTATATCTCAAGAATTTGAATATATTGCTGAATTACTTGACAGAGATGTTCTTGAAGAAGAAGAAAAAGTTCGTTTACAATCAATGCTTGAAGAAAAAATTAAAGAAAACTCAAGAGAAATAGTAACTTATCAAATTGAAGAACAATCAAATATTGATGCTTTAAGTAATGAAATTAAAAGACTACAATCTCTTAAAAAAGCAGCAGAAAATAGAATGGATAAGTTTAAAGATAGACTTACAGAAAATATGAGGAAACTTCAATGTAAAAAAATTGCAACACCATTAGGAAATGTTACTTTAGCACTAGACGGGGTAAATAAAAGCGTATCTTTAAAAGAAGGTGTAGATATAAATACTATTCCTGAGCAATATGTAAGAGTAACTAAAGAACTTAAAAAGACAGAAGTAAAAAAAGCTCTAGAAAATGGTGAAAATATTGATGGAGTAGAAATAGTTGAAACTCCAGCAAAAGTAAGATTTATGCTATCAAAAGAAGCTAAAACTATCCAATCTGAAAAGGCAGGTGAATAACTTGCTAACAGACTTGACAGAATACCAAAATTTAATTTGGTCTATAGTTAATAAAATACTATGTAAAATGGAAGACAAAAATTACAAAACCGAATTAGAAAATGAACTGTTTCAAGAAGGATTTTTAGGACTTATGGAAGCACAACAAAGATATGATGAAACCAAAGGAATCAAATTCACTACCTTTGCGTATCCTTATATTAAAGGTTATTGTCTTAAATATCTAAACAATGAAATAAAAATTGGCTCTAAGACAAAAGAACTTGTGCAAAATGAGAATGACATTTATGAAGAAGATTTTTTAGATGTTGATTTAGATATAATAGAAACGATAAAAACAACCCTTAAAAAAACAAATAGAAAACTTACAGAGTTAGAAGAAAAAATTCTTATTGGTAGGATTAATGATGGGTTGGATTATAGAATGATTGCAAAACTGAACAATTGTTCTATTAAAAAAGTATATAATGTAATGTATAAGTACAAACCATTAATCAAAGAAATAATTAAGAATAATTTTTAGAGGAGGATTTTATAATGGCTGATGAAAAACAAAGACAAAAACAAGAAATTCCAGCAATGAGAGGAACTTTTGAAATTCGTGGAATTGTAACATCTTTTGACAAAGTTGAAAGTTATGAAAAGAAAACAAAAACAGGAAAAGATATGAGAAAAATTGTTTTTGATGTAACATCTAGTGAGGGAAACGTTCACAGAATGCAAATACAAGCTTTCAAATCAGACAAAGTTTATTTTAGCGGAAGACAAAAAACTGAAAGTGGAGAAGAAACAAATGTTGTTAAAGAAGTTTTATGGAATGACAGATTAAAATTTAAAGAAGAAGGTTTTTCTCCTATTGACAGAGTATCTTTTGGACTAGAAAAAGTAAAAAATGAAGAAACAGGAAAAGAGTCTAACAAAACAGAAACTATGTTAACATTCGATGCAATTGAAAAGATATACAATTTATTAAAAGTTGGAGATTCAATATTTCTTAGAGGAAATATTCAAGTAGAAGAATACACAGCACAAAATGGAGAAAAAAGAAATGCTACAAGATTTGTTCCAAATCAAATATATTTAACTCAAGAACCAATTGATTTTAATGCGGAAGATTTTAAAGAAAGAGCATTATTTGAATTGAATGCAATCGCTGAAGAGATTGAATTTACAGGAACAGAAGAAGCGACTGTAACAGGATTGGTTATTGGAAATCAACGTTTGGGAAGACAAACTCTAGTATTTAAAAACGACCCAAGTTTACCAGACAATTTTGATTTAAGTATTTGGATGAATGCATTAAGAAATTTACAAAGTGCAAAACCATATATTGCAGCTACATTTGTAGGAAATATAGTTAATACAGCAAACACAGCAGAAGCATCTGTTGATGAGACTAAAGTTGATGAATGGGGAATCCCTGTTACATTCCATTCTCCATTAAGAAATAGAGGGAATGGATTTAGAAGAGAATTTGTTTGCTCTGGTATCGTTGGAGATAGTGTTGATAATGAAACATATACTCCAGAAAATGTTGATGAGTTTATAGTACAATTCATCAAACCAAAGGATGAGTTTGGAGAAGTAAGTAACGCAGATGACTTTGCATTCTAGGGAGAGACAATAATTGTTTCTTGTGGAGCAAAAAATGTTTCACAAGAAACAAATCCTGTAAAGGAGGGAAATATGAAAGTAATAAGACTTGGAGTATTTGAAACAAATAGTAGTTCAACCCATACAATGGTTATTATGCCAGAAGAGGATTTTGAAAAATGGAAAAATGGAGAGATTCTAAGATTCAAATGGGATGATACTTTTGTTTCAAAAGAAGAGGCAGAAGAAATAATAGATAAACTTAAAGTAGATTATGCTAAAGAATATAAAGTTGACGTAGATGACATTGAAGTCTATGACTTAAGTGATGATGACAATTATTATGAAAAAATACCTCTTGCATATGAAGACTTTGATGACTGGATGAATCTAGAAGGGGATATTCATCATTACAAAACAAAAGGTGGAGAAGATTTAGTCATACTATGTTGGTATGGATATGATTATTAAATTTTAGATAAAAGAAAGAAGGTAAATATATGGCACAAGCAAGACGTGGTGGGCAAATCCAATCAAAATTAGGATTTTTAATTTATGGAAATAAAGGAACTTGGAAATCAAGTTTAGCAGCAGAACTAGGAGATATGCTTAACGAAAAAGGAGAAAAAATGAAAGTTCTATATATTGATACAGAAAACGGTTCTATTGATGATTTATTAAATCAAAAAGCCGCAGAAGGGATTGATGTATCAAATATATATGTAGTATATACAACATCATTTGAAGAAGTTGCAGATTTTGTAAAACAAGCAAAATCAGCTAATGCTAAAACTCCAATAATGAACAGATATGTTGACGATAGTGGAAAAGCTGTAAATGAACCATTAACTAACGAAGATGGAAGTTACTTCATTCCTGATGCTATTGTTGTAGATTCTTTATCTGTATTATATGATTCTCAAGTTCAAGCAATTACTCAGTTCTCTCAAAAAAGAGCAGGAGTTAGAGCAAATAGAAATGGTTTAGTTGGAGCTGAAAAAGCTGTTGCAATCGAAGGCGCAGGAATGGAGATAAAAGACTATCAAACACTAGACTTCAGAGGAAAAGAATTAGTTCTTGATTTAATGGCTTCTGGAAAACACTTTGTAGTTACAGCAAGAGAAAAAGCTGTAAAGAAAAGTGTTAAAGGAGAAAATGGACAAATTCAAATGGTTGATACAGGAGAAGTAGTACCACAAGGATTTAAACAAGTAGATTACAATGTTAAAACAGTATTACATACTCAAGTAGACGAAGATGGAACAGTTATTGCTATTGTAGAAGACAAAGATAGAACAAGAGTTAAAAACCAAGGAGAAATAATTCAAAATCCAAGCTTATTAGATTGGCAAGGAGTTGTCACAAACAACGTAGACAAAAAAGAATTCTTGGTAAAAAACTCTTTACAAGAAGGAATTGAGAAAGAAATAGAATATCAAGTAAAATCTGTTGTTGAAAATTCTGGAGGAATGATTGATGAAAGTGATTTTGATACAAAGTTAGAATCATTAAAAACAGAAATGAAAGATATTATCAATAATTTAAGAGCAAATAAAGACAAAACTGTAATGTCAAGATTATCAAAATTATATGATGATAATAATGTAAAAGAAAAAAATCCAGATAAATATAAAGATTTAGAATCCCTTCAAAAAGTAAAAGATATGGTTGTTGACTGGGCAAAACAAAATAACTTCGATATAGATTAGTACTTTAATAGGGCATACACATTTAGTATGTCCTATTTTTTTAAAGAAAGGGGAGAGAATATTGCCAGCAAAAATAAAGACAGACGAAAAAATATATAGGAAATTTTGCGCTCATTGCTTAAATAAAGAATCAGCCCCTAGAGGAAAAAAAGAAACACCAGAAGAGAGATACGCAAGAGAACTAAGAAACGATGATAATACCTTAATCTATGAAGTAAGAACGGTAAATGGAAAAATCGTAGAAATAAAAGGGGAGGTTCCTTTTAATTATGATGGTCAACCATATCACGAAAAATGTTTGTTTGCGTGGTTAAGACGTAAATTCAAAAAAGATGAAGATAAGATTAATGCTGCCTATGAGGATGTAATAAGACGTAGAGATAAATTAATAGATTCATCAAGGAAAAAAGGAAAACTTCGTTCTTCTGAAATGGCAGGGGCAAAAGCAACAAGGACAAATAGAGAGAAATTAATCAATTATTTTATGGGACATTATGGTGCAACAGTAATTTCTAAAAAAGTACAAACAACTATTAAAGATTTAGATGAAGGAAAAAGTAAAACTTTTAACAATGTAGTAATTCATTATGATAAATTGTTAGATATGTTCTTGTATTATGAAGATGATTTAATGGGAATATACAAATCTAAGATAAAGAAAGGACAACAACCAGCAAATGCTAGTCAACGAATTATGTATGATATTTCTGTAGTAGTACTAAATATAGACGAATACGATTCTCGAAAAGAGAACAAATACAATCAACCAGACCAAAGGTCAGATGAAGAACTACTGGATGTTAAAAAATATATTCAAACTGATTTCCAAAAAGAAAGAGCTCAGGCACAAGAAGATGAAGAAATAAGACGAGCTAGAGAATATGCAGAAGAAGTTACAAAAGAATTTGATTATGATAATGACGAATTCTTAGAAGAATTGTTAGCTGGAATTATAGATAAGGAAGGAGAAGAGAAATGAATTTTGAAGAATTAATGGACATAGATGTAAATATCAACCTTCAAGAAGAATTTGTAGAATTAAACACAAAAATAGATAATAGGATGAATAGTGGTATGCCTGAAACTTTAAGGTCAATGTTTATTGAATTAACGTTTATAGGTGCCTTATGTTTAGAACCAAAATTTATCCCAAAATATGAAGACTTTGTTTCCCCAAAATATGATTTTACAGCAGATTCAACTGCATTCTTTTATTTATGCCTTTGTCAACTAGGAAAAAGAACTGGATGGACAATTAATCAAACTTCAATTAATGCTTTTATGGCAGATAATAAAGAAAGAGCAAAGGTTTATCAAAGATATGGTGGATATAAATGGATTGAATATGTTATTGAAATGGCAAAAGCAAATAATGCTATTGAGAATATTGAATCATATTATGAAATGTTAAAGAAATATTCTTTAGTTAGACAATTTTGGATAAGAGATACAAAGACTATTATGGAGAATATTACTAAGTTAAAAGATTTTCCAACAATGAAACCAAGAGAAATACTACTAAAAATGACAAGCGAGTTTGGAAAGATATATACAAGGTTAGCAAATGGTGAAGAAGTTAAAGACCTAACAGCTGGATGTGAAGACTATATTGATGCAAAGCTAGAAACTCCAGAACAAGGGTTAGATTTACCATTCCCTATTATGACACAAATATTCCAAGGCGTTCGTTTAGGTCAATTCTGGGCTTGGGGAATGTTATCTAATGCAGGAAAGTCAAGATTTTTAATAAGAATTATTGCATATTTAGCATTTGTACTTGGAGTTAAAGTTTTAATAATTAGTAACGAGATGACAGAAGAAGAAATGCGTGCTTGTTTGATTACAACAACTATCAATAATCCAGATATACAAAAACTTCACGGAATTACATTAAGTAAAAATCAAGTAGATATTCAAAATGGTGTATATAATGTAGATGCAAAATATTTTACAAGAAGTGATGTAATAAATGCGAAACTAGTTAGAAAGAAAGATGAAACCGTTGAAGATTACAAGAAAAAATTAGAAGAGATGTCTAGTGAATATAGAGATGTTAAATTCATTACACATTGGATAGATACAAAAATGCAAGATAGGATAAAAATAATAGAAACTGGTAGTGATTATTCTGATTCGGATTTAAAACAAATAATAGAAAATACTTGTCTTGCAGAGGGAATTAACTATGTATTCTATGATACATTTAAGTCAGATAAGGATGCTATTGGAGAATGGGCAGCAATGAAAAAAACTGCAACAATTCTTTCTGAAATTGCCAAAAAAAGAAATCTATTTATTGGTGCGAATATTCAGCTTACAGATGATGCAAATCAATGTATGCCTTTGGAATTGTCATCAAGTAATATAGCAAACAGTAAACAAATAAAACACGTTTTAGATGCACTATGTTTATTTAAGGAAATTCCTTATTCTGATTTCAAAAAGTACATATATTGGAAAGGAACAACAGATAAACCTAAAAAATTATATGACCTAGCTCCAGAAAAAAGATATTATGTTTGTAGAATAGATAAAAACAGGGCGGGTATAAAACCTGATTTATTGTTTGAACTAAACTTAAACACAAACATTTGGGAAGAAGTAGGAAGAGTAGGCTTAAGAAAAGATTATGAGAAAAAGAAAGAATTCGTTTCAGCAAAACAGACACACAATGAAATAAATAACCAAGAAGAAAATAAAGAGGAAGATAGTAAATAATAAAGGAGGGTTAGAATATGGATGCACAAACAATTAAAGAATATATATTTTCTAATAATAAAATAGAAATAGTTTTAGAAAATTTAGGGATGCACCATATTCAGTGGCATAATAGAAATGAATATATTACCTGTGGAATGCCAGATGGAGATAATCCAAGTTCAACAGTAGTATATTGTGATAATAGTTTTTTTATGGTTAAGGCTTATACAAGAGATATTGTAGACCCATATGGGATATCGGATATTATTTCACTTGTAAGTTTTATAAATAGAACAATTTTTACTCAAAGTATTAACTGGCTATGTGAATTATTTGGGCTTGACTATTATGTCGAAAGTATATCTGATGACCCTACTTTAGGATATTTCAAAACATTTGATTTACTTATGAAACCTAAAGCTTCTTTGGAGGTACAATTAAAACCGATTCCAGAAGAAACATTAAAGGCATATCTTCCTTGGGACAATACAATCTTTTATGAAGACCATATAGATTGGGAAACACAAGCGGAATTTGAATTAGGATTAGATGTATTTTCACATAGAATAACAATCCCAATCAGAGATGAGATGGGAAGGTTAGTTGGAATTAAAGGTCGTAGAGCTTGGGATGTAGTTGATGAATGGAACCCAAAATATATTTACCTACATCAATGTGCGAAAAGTAGAATTTGTTACGGACTGTATAAAACATTACCATACATAAGAGAGAAAAATGAAATAATCGTATGTGAAAGTGAAAAAGGAGTTATGCAATTATGGAGCTATGGATATAGAAATTGTGTAGCAGTTGGAGGTCATAGTATTAGTCAACAGCAACAAGACTTAATTATCCAATCTGGTGCTGCTACAATAATAATTGCTTTTGATAAAGATGTAGACGAAGAAACTGTTAGAAAAGAAGTAGAAAATCTATCTCTTTATAGAAGAGTGGAATATATATTAGACTTTAATAACATATTAGAAGAAAAAGAAAGCCCTATGGACAATCCAAACAAGTGGATTGATTTATATGAAAGAAATAGAAAACTATATATAAATAAGAGGTGATATTTTTGAAGTACAACTTAATAAAAAATAGTAGAAATGACATAGACCAATTTTTAAAAACTGTATTAGAAAATAGAGGGATTAAAGATGAAGACTATGAAGAATTTCTTGCAAGCAACAATGTAGATATTGAAGGAAATACATATGATAATTTAGATAATATTAAACTTGGAATTGAAACAATTTGGAAACATATTGAAAATGGGGATATTATTACTCTAGTTGTTGACCCAGATGTTGATGGAATCTGTTCTTCTGCCATTTTGTTCGATTATCTTGAAAAAGCGGTCGCTGAAACCCTACAGCCACAAGGGTTTGCGACGACGAATTTGACCATAAAATCAGACTTTTATATTAACTGGGATGTAGTAACTCACACAGGGAAAGGACACGGATTAACTTCAGATATTTCCATCAATCCTAATACAAAACTTATTATCCTTCCAGATGGAGGAAGTAATGATATAGAAGAGCATAAAAAATGGAAAGAAAAAGGAGTAGATATTGTAGTAATAGACCATCACCAAATAACAAACGTAAGCAATGATGCAATTATTATAAACAACCAAAGTTCTGACAACTATACAAATAAAGACTTCTCTGGAGTAGGAATTGTTTATAGAGTATTACAGGCATTTGATGATTTATTATTTTTAAGTAATGCAGATAATTATTTGGATTTAGTTTCTTTAGGAAACATATCTGATGTTATGAATACATTGTCTTATGAAACAAGATTCTTTATTCAATCTGGAATAAAAAAAGAAAGTCTTAAAAATGACTTTTTAAAACTACTATTAAAATATACAAAAACAGATACAGGAAATGATTTCAATTATTTTATATATCCAGTAGATGTATCATTTAAAATAGCTCCACCATTAAATGCAATGATGAGACTTGGAACAGCAGAAGACAAACTTGATGTATTCACTTGTTTCGTATCTCCAATGGAAGCTATTGAAGGTAGAGCAGGTTATGCCAGAAAAACATACAATAAATGTATTAAATATAAAGAGTCTCAGGATGATGAGAGAAATCAATTAATAGAATTGGTGGATAAAAATATAACGGAGTCAGATTTAGAACAACCAGTTTTAGTTATAGATGCAACAAAATATATTACAAATACAGAGATTACAGGATTGGCAGCAATGAATTTGGCTAGTAAATATAAAAAGCCTGTGTTACTTGGAAAAGTAGCAAACAACTTTTTCTCTGGTTCTGTAAGAGTAAATGGAGGATTCCCAGATAAACATTTCAGAACGCTATGTGAGCAAAGTGGATTATTTACATTCGCACAAGGTCACGAATCTGCTTTTGGATTTGGATTTCCAAAGAGCAGTATACAATCTATAATAAACTTTTTTAACAAAACATATGGAGAAATGGATTTACAAGATTCTTATGACGTGGACTTTATTATCAACGACTTAAATACAATATCTCCTTCAGACTTCTATAGGATACAAGCAAATAAATATTTATGGGGTAGAGGAGTAGAAGAACCTGTATTTGCTTTAGAAGACATTCCACTATTTTTTGTAAGTGCATCTTTATTAGGAGAAAAAAAGGATACAGTTAAATATACATATAGGAATATAGATTTTATGTTTTTCAAAAGAGATGAAAATGATAAAATGAAACAATTGTTAGAAAAATATGACCCAAAGAAAAATTATTCTGTCAATATTGTTGGAAAGTTAGGGATGAGTACTTTTATGGGCAGACCTAAATGTCAGGTTATTGTAGATGATTATGAAATCAAAGAAAAATCTAATCAAGAAGTTTTAGATGATTTTATATTTTAAATAACTTGACAAACCTTTGTCAAGTATGATATATTATTAATGTCATAAAAATATTTATAAAGATGAATTGGAGGGAACAGAATGTCTACAAAAATACAAGTAAAAAAACCAGAATATTCAACTAGTGTTACATCAATGGTTATTATGTCTATGATATATAATTGTATTGTAGTTATAGCGTTATGTTATTTGGCAATTATCAAAGATTGGTGGGCTGCTTTATTGTTAATTCCATTTTGCACATTAACTCCATCATTAAAGACCAAAGAAGGTAGCGAAGAATCTGATGAAGATGAAAGTAAAGAGGAGGAAAAATAATATGGAAAGTAATTTCGTTAATTTACACGTTCATACAGCTGTTGGTTCATTACTTGACAGTATTGCGAAAATTCCAGATATTGTAAAATTTGCAGTAGATAACAATCAACCAGCCATAGCTATTACTGACCACGGATATATGTCAGGATTTGTAGATTTTGTTAAAGAATGTAAAGCCTATGGTATAAAGCCAATTATTGGAGAAGAGGCTTATGAAGTCGATAATGCATTAGAAAAAGCAGACACAAAAGATTACAAGCAACCAAGGTACCATTTAATATTATTGGCAAAAAACAAAGAAGGTTTACAAAATCTGTTCAAAATATCAAGTTGGGCTGCAACTGATGGTTTTTATAAAAAACCTTTAATTGAAATAAAAAGAATCAAAGAAAATGGTTGGGGCAAAGGTATCATAATGAGTTCTGCTTGTATGATTCGGTAGAATAAGTAAATTATGTGAACTTGGGAAATGGGAAGAAGCAAAAGAGTGGTACAATCTAATGTGTGAAACATTTGATGATGTATATTTAGAAATCCAATCCCATCCAAATGAATATCAAATGCAATTAAATAATAATATATTAAAATTTGCAGAAATGGTTGGAACAGATAAAATAATAATAACAACAGATGCTCATATGATTAGTAAAGACCAACAAGATGTTCATAATATATTCGTAAAAATTGGAACAGAAAGGGAAGTTGGAGAAACATATGATGGATGTTATTTACAAACATATCAAGATGTAATTGATATTTGTTCTCAATTTGATATAGATATGGATTTAGTACAAAAAGCAATAGAAAATACTTTGCATATTGCTGATATTGTAGAAAATATTGATATAGGATTGGGAGTAGACCCATTAATGCCTAAAATAGATATCCCTAAAGAATTTAAAAACGGAGATGAATACGTAGAGTATTTAATCTGGAAAGGTTTTGATGAAAAATTTAAAAATCTTCCAGAAGACAAAAAAGAGGTTAGAAGAAAAAGAATTGAAGAAGAACTTCCAGTTATAGAAGCATTACATTATAGTGAGTACTTTATAATGTTACAAATGTTAACAAATGCAGCAAAAGAAAAACATATTCCACTTGGTTATTCAAGAGGGTCAGGAGCAAATTGTTTGTGTTTATATTGTTTAGGGGTTACTCAGGTTGACTCTTGTCGCTGGTCTTTAGATTTCAGTAGGTTTGCCAATATGGGCAGACGAAGTATGGCAGATTAAGGAGTGGTTTTTTGAAATTTAGCGAAAAGCATATAAAAGAAAAAGATGAATTGTTAAGTTTATATTATACAAAACGAATGAGTATAAGAGAAATTGCAGAGTTAAAGGGATATAAAGAGGGAACTTTAAAAGAGTGCTTCAGAGATTGGGAATATGTAGCTAGAAATAATAGAGAGCGTCATAAAAAATATTTTTGTGATGAAAGTTATTTTCATAATATTGATTGTGAACACAAAGCTTATTGGTTAGGATATATTGCAGCAGATGGAACAGTTTTAGACAAAACTAAATCAGAAAACTCTCAAAGATTAAAATTGTGTTTGGCAAGGGAAGATGAAGAGTTGTTATATAAATTTAAAGAAGATATTCAAGCTACATACCCAATAGGACAATATAAAAATAGTTGTCACTATGCAAAAGAGACTTGGATAGGTCAACCCATATCTCAAATAACTATCCCTAGTGAACAAATTTATAATGATTTAGTTTCACATAATATAACTCCAAGAAAATCTCTGACCATTATATTTCCCGAAACAATGAAAGATAATCAATATGTTAACGCATTCATAAGAGGATACTTTGATGGAGATGGGTGTATTTCTCAAAACAAAAGTACATCAAAATCAAGAGACTATAATTATAAGGTTACTATAAAAGGAACCCAAAGTATGCTGTATAATTTTAGAAAAATATCTGGCGTGTCAGGAACAATTAAAGCATCAGGCAAACACGCAGATTTTCGTAATAAGGAATTGGTTATTGTGAAGCATAAAGATATGAAAGATTTTCTAAATTTTATATATAAAGATTCAACAATTCATTTGCAAAGAAAGTATGAAAGATACTTGCTAGTTTTAAAAAATTATTAGATATGTTAATAAAACTCGTAGTCGCGTATAATAGTAATATTATATGTTATTAGATGGTGAACTCTGCTCAGAGGTGTCAGTTAAACATATAGTAATTGTAGGAAATGACAACTAATTAACTGGCTAACAGGGAAACTCTAAACCGTAAAGGACGGTAGACAATCCTGTGCCAAGCTCGAAAGAGAAGGTCAAACGACTAACCTATTGCCACGGTGTAGATTTGGAGATAAGCACCAAATCGAAGTGCCATCCAACCAATATTGGTTGAAGATATAGTCTGAACTATATAGAAATATATAGATTAACAAAATTGTACGATATGGACATATCCAAGGAAAGACGTAGAGAAATTGTAGAAATTTCCGAAAACTTATTTGGAAAAGATAATGTTGCCCCAATTTGTACATATAATACATTATCTACAAAAGTAGCAATTAGAGATATTGGAAAGGTATTAGATGAAGACCCAGAAAGCCCATATTATAAACAAATTCCATACAATATGAGAGATGAAGTTGCAAAGATGATACCAACAGTTAAAACACTTGATGATTTGGGAGAAGAGGTAGAAAAGGAAGAAACTTTACAGAACGTGCTTTCAACTAATCCAAAGATGACTGGTTTATATGAAAAGTTTCCAAAATGGTTTTATTATGTATTACAACTTGAAGGATTACCAAAATCTCGTGGAAGACACGCAGCAGGTACAATTATTGCACCAAAACCAGTAACAACATATGCTCCACTTTGTCAAGACAAAGATGGAAATAAAATGCTTCAAATAGAAATGCACGCAGCTATGGATGATTTGTCTTTAATAAAAATGGACTTCTTAGGATTGAAGACATTAGATATTATAGATGATGCTTTAAAAATTGCTGGGTTAACTTGGGAAGATGTTGATATAAATCACTTGAATCTTGATGATGAAGAGGTTTATAATAACATATATAAAGTTGGACACACAGTAGGAGTATTTCAAATGGAATCTCTAGAGGCAAGAAAGATGTGTGTACAAGCACAAGCTAACGATATAGAGGACGTTATTGCTATAAACGCAGCTAACAGACCTCGGAACTAAGGATGGATTTCCAGAATATTGCGCAAATAAACTTAACCCAGAGAAAGCTGTACTAATTCACGAAGATTTAAGACCAATATTCAAAACAACAAATCTAATATTGTTATATCAAGAACAAGTTCTTCAAATTTTCCGTTATGCTGGATTTCCAGAAGATGAGGTTGATAATGCAAGACGTGCTATCGGAAAGAAAAAATTAGATGTAATGGCTAAACTAGAAACAGAATTTAGAGAGAAATTGTCTGCTAAAGGATGGACTACAGAGCAGTTAGACCAGTTATGGGAGTTAATTTTAAAACAAACAGGTTACTCTTTTAACCGTGGGCATTCCGTAAGTTATGGATTACTAAGTTATTTAACTGCATATCTAAAATACCATTATCCTGTAGCGTTTATGACTGCTTGTTTGAACGCAGATAGTGATGATGTATCAAGAATTGGTATATTAATAAATGAATGTTACAAACTTGGAATAAATATACTGCCTCCTAAAATAAATAAATCAAGAAGAGATTTCACTGCAATGATAAAAGAAGATGAGATTTTATTTGGGTTACAAGCAATCAAAGGATTAGGTGATTCAGTAGTATCTAAAATATTAGAAAATAGACCTTATACGAACATTAATGATTTTATAGATAGAAGTGGATGTAGTAAGTCCCATATAGTACAATTAATAAAAGCTGGAGCATTTGGAACAGAACATAAAAGAGGAATGTTATTAAAATATTTCGATATGATTATTCCAAAGAAAGAATATAAGAGTGTTAAGACAATTCCATCTCCAAAAGAGGATACATTAAAGAGATGGGGAATAGATTCTAGTAAGTTTATAGACCCAGACAAAAAGAAAAATAATGCAATGATTCTTGAATTATATAATCAAAAAAGGAAAAAACAATTTGACCAAGAGCAAGCAGAAAAAGTTAGAAAAGAAAAACAATTTTATTGTGAAAAATATCTACAAGATGAATATTTATGGGAATTTGAAACATTGTCAATGTTTTTAACAAATAATCCATTAAAAGAAGTTAAAGATTATATAACGGATTGGAATGATGTTGAACAGGGTTCTGAAGGTGTACTTCTTGCAGTCGTTGTTGACTTAAAAAGGAAAAAGGACAAAAACAATAATGTCTTTGCATACATTGATTTATATACAGTTAATGGAATAATAGAATCTGTTGCTTGGTCTAGTATCTTTAAGGAATATAATGACTTATTACAAAAAGGGCAATGTATTGCATTGCTAGGAAGAAAAGGAGAAAATAATCAAATGTTCATTAAGAAAGTAAAGAACTTCCAAGTTTGGTTATCAGAAAGAAAAATGATTTTAGAAAACGGAGGTGAACTACTATGATTCGAGATATAGAAGAAAAAACAGTCGGAGACAATCCACAAGAATGTCTTGAACTTGGAATTCCAGATAAAGATGGGAACTTCTATTTTGAAGCATTAATAACAAGTAGTATATATTGTTCTCCAGATAGATATAGAGCTCATACATATTTTAATATATGTGAGTTTGAAACAGATAATCCTATTCCAAATTTGAATTACAATAAAAAGTTTGACAAGAGCTATGGAAAGATATTGGGAAATACTATAGAATTACTTCCAATGACTAGATATAAGTTTAAAGCAAAACCAGAATATAATTCAAATTATAATGAATGGCAATATCAAATTTTAAATGTGTGGGAAACAGAATCAAGAGACTCCGATGCACTAAACAGTTATTTAAGATTTCTTGCAACAGCTAACAGTTATAACATTATAATGAAATATGACCCAAATTTTGTAAAGAAAGTATTGGAAGACGATTCTTTTGTAGGAAAAAGATTTAAGGGAATGCAACAAAAAACTTATGACAAATTGGTCAGAGAACTTAGAGAATACAGAGACTATATTTCAATTATTGCTGAATTTAGTCAGTTCCCAGAAATCACAATGAATACAATTATTAGTATGAATGATATAGCAACAAATCCAAAACAAGCATTTAAAATTATAAAAGATAACCCATATGTACTTACTAGCCTTCCTCGGATTTGGATGGAAAAGAGTAGATAAGATAGCTGAAAAATTAAATCCAGAAGCCAAGGTTTCTACACAAAGATTAATTAGTTATTGTAATTATGCTTTAGAAGAAATTGCAAATGCCTCTGATGGTGGGCATACTTGGATTTATATAAATAATCCAATGGATGTAAAACATAGTATGGCTCATCTAATCAGAGATAATGTTCCAGAATGTCAACCTGTAGTTAAAGATTATTTTGAAACAGAAAGACAACTAACAAAAGATAAAGGTTGTGGAACAAAGTTCTATGTAGATGATGAAAAAATTGGTCTTGCTAGATATTATAATTCAGAAAAAAGTATATTATATCATCTAAATAGAATCAATAATGGTGAACATTTGACTCCATATAGAGACTTTGAAGAATCAATTCAAAAAACAGATAAATGGATGTCAGATAGAGTTGGAGAAGAAGTACATTTAACAGACGAACAAAAAGACGCAATTAAAGCTACTTTAGATAATGATGTTGTAATTTTAACTGCGCACGCTGGAGCTGGTAAATCTACAACAATTAGAGGAATAATTGATTTATGGGAAGGCAAGGAAATTGCTTGCTGTGCTTTAGCTGCAAAAGCTGCAATAAGAATAAATGAATTATCAGGACAAGGAGCTTCAACAATTCATAGGTTATTAGAATTTAGTCAAGGAATGTTTCAACGCAATGAAAATAATCCATTGACAGCTGATTTAGTAATTGTTGATGAATGTTCAATGATAAATATAAGTTTATTTTTAAATTTGTTAAAAGCAATTCCTAACAAATCAAAACTAATCCTTGTATTTGATGATGCGCAACTTCCTGCGATAGGAGCTGGTTCTGTTGCGAAGGATTTATTGGGAAGCACATTTTGTATTAAAAGACTTACAAAAATCCATAGACAAGCTGCAAAATCTGGAATAAAAATAGACGCTAATAAAGTTAGAAAACAAATTGATGTATTTGCCGAAGATTATGATTTTGCTGGAGAACTTCCTAAACATATAGTTCACGGAGAGAAAAATGATATGCATTATTATAATCTAAGAGAAAGATTAGATATTCACGCACAAGCATTAGATATATATAGGAGCTTATTATCTGATTTATCTAAAAAAGTAAACCCAAATGAAATAACAATTATTGTTCCTATGAAATCTAATATGGAAAATTGCACAGATTCTTTTAATCAAGAGATACAGGAAATCTTGCTTAAAGATGAGAAACAATTTATTATTAATGGAAAATACTCAGATAGAGCTGGAAGTCCAAGAATCTTCAAAAAAGGATGTAGAATTATTCGTAGAAAAAATGATTATGAAAAAATGGTGTTTAATGGAGAGATTGGTACACTTACTGAAATTGCTCCAGACTTATCAGAATTTAAAGTTAAATTTGATGATGATAGAGAAATTATCTTTAAGTCAAAAGAACTTGCTTCATTTGATTTAGCTTATGCTTTAACTGTACATAGTATGCAAGGGTCAGAAAACAGAATAATTATATTTGTAATGGATAGTAGACATAATATCTTATTAGACTCAACCTTATTCTATACAGCTATCACAAGAGCAAGAGAAGAAAATTATATAGTCTTTCAACCTAGCGCATACAAAGCTGCTTTGACAAATGATAAGGTTTGTGCAAGACAAACATTCTTACCATTATTAATGAATCAAAGTAAAGGAGATGAATAATATGCAACTTTATTGTGACTATTCTGCAACCACACCAGTTTTACCAGAAGTTCTTGTAGCAATGATGCCATATTTTATTGATGGATATGGCAATCCATCTTCTGTTTATACTATAGGAAGAGAGGCAAGAGTAGCTGTTGAAAACTCAAGAAAAACTATTGCAGACATACTTGATTGTGATTCAGAAGAAATTATCTTTACAAGTGGAGGAACAGAAAGTGATAATTTAGCAATAAAAGGTATTGCTCAAATAAAAGGTAAAGATGGATTATATATTACTAGCAAAATTGAACATCCTGCCGTACTTAATTGCTTTAAAGAATTAGAAAATAATGGATATGATGTTGTATATCTTGATGTAACAAAGGACGGCATTGTTAAGGTAGAACAACTAATGGATTTAATTAATGCAAGAAAAAAGATTAACTTTGTATCTGTTATGTATGCAAATAATGAACTAGGAATCATTCAACCTATAGATGTCATAGGGAATATGCTAAAAGAGTATAACCCAAATATAATTTTCCATACTGATGCAGTTCAAGCTATGGGGAAAAGAAAAATTTGTCTTAAAGACAGTAATATAGATATGTTATCCGCATCTGGACATAAATTTGGAGCTCCGAAAGGAATAGGTTTTATTTATATTAAAAATGGAGTAAAATTAAAATATCAAAACCTTGGTGGAGGGCAAGAATTTGGAAAAAGAAGTGGAACAGAAAATGTAGCAGGAATTGTAGGAATTAGTAAAGCATTAGAAGTACATAACAACAATTTGCATTTAATGAGTGAGCTACAGGACAAAGAATCTTATTTATTAAGTCTACTTTTGGGAATAGACGGAATGAAACTAAATGTTGATTATAGTTGTGATAAAATTACTGGAGTATTAAATGTAAGATTCAAAGATGTAAGTGCTCAATCCCTACTTCTATATTTGGATAATAAGAATATATGTATTTCTGCTGGTTCTGCTTGCCATTCAGATGATGATACACCATCACACGTTTTAAAAGCCATAGGATTGTCTGATGATGAAGCATTGTCTTCTGTAAGAATTTCATTTGACAATTCTATTACAAATACAGAAATCGAATATTTAGCAGAATGTATTAAAAATGGTGTAAATTATATTAAACAGATGTAGTTTCCATCTGACTTGACAAAGGTTTGTCAATGTGGTATAATATATATAGACACTAAATATAAGGTAAATTCTTTCTAGTGTTATTGTAGAAATAGGAAAGGACATATACATTTTAGAAAGTACGTTCTTTCCTATATTTTTTTAACTGGCAGTGACAAAGGTTTGTCAATTTATGTAAACAGATTATTTTTAAATAAGGTGGTGATTTTAGAGATGCCTAGTAAAAAAGAAAAACAAGTTCAACAAGACCCAATCGTCGTTTTAAATGACATCTATCAAGTAAAATTATCGAGAATGTGTATGGTTCTTCAGAAGAAGATTTCTCAAGATGGTTCAGAAGAATTATCGAAAGAAGAACAGGCTGAGGGATATAAAACACTTGGATACTTTTCTACTTGGGAATACTTAGGAACTATATTGTCAAGAGACATCCAAAGAGATAAAGCTTTAAAAAAAGGAAAAATTTCAACGGATGAATTTATACAAAATCTTAAAGATACTTTTGAAGAAATTCAAAAGATGTTTAAAACAATTGACAATATAACAAACAACAAAAAATAATTTGGAGGTATTTATTATGGAAAATATTATTGTAGAAATTGATAAAAGAGTAGCAGTATCTTTTAGTAAAAAATTCAAAAACTGCGTAGATTCTGAAGGAAATGAAGTAACATTAAATCTACAAGAAGTTAAAAAAGATATAACAGAGTACATAGCTGCTAACTTAGACAAATATAGAGATAAAGAGGTATTCTCTTTCGTATATGATTACGATTTAGGTATATGCGTTACCGTAATGAAACCTCAAAAAGAATATGAAGTTTACACAGTCATTGGCTTTTTAGATATGTTTGTTCCAGAAGAAACTATCGAAGATGATGACGAAAAAGAAGAGACAAAGAACATTGCTAAAACATTAAAGGAGGAAGAATAATGTATATTGAAAAAAATGGATTTCTTGTTGTTAACCAAAGAGAAATGAGCTTTTTAACAGAAGACAGAGATTTCTCTGATGATTTAGAGCTTGCAGAGTTATTCAGTAGTAATAATAGCGCATTAGAGGCTATTGACCAATTTGTTGATGGAGCAAAAGAACTTATGGTATTAAGATGCAATACAACTATTTGGTTAGACAAAGATGCAATTCAACCAAAAGAACGTGAAAAACACGAATGTGCTTGTGAAGAATGCCAAGAGGGTTGCAATTGCGAACATAATGACATATCAGACCTAGAAGAAAAAATATTTAAAAAATATTCTTATTAAAATAGGAGGTTAATATGGACACCATAAAATTTGCTAAAGTAAGAGAAAATGCAATTATCCCATCAAAAGATGTAGAGAATGCTGGATATGATATATATGGCATCTTTGAAGGAAATAACGATGAAAATAGAATTGTAAAACCACACACTACAAAATTAATTCCAACAGGAATTGCTTGTGCCTTACCTTCAAAATATTATTTTCAAGTAGAAGAAAGAGGAAGTACAGGAAGTAAAGGTATTAAAAAAAGTGCAGGAGTTATTGACTCTGGATATAGGGGAGAAATATTTATCGCCATTACAAATTCTACGAACAATTACTTAGTTTTTGGAGATAAGGATTCTTATATCGCAGAAGCTAAAGCAGAACTTCAAAAATGGCAAAATATAGATGAAAATAATATGACTGACGAAGATAAAATAAGTTTAGAAGAAGCTTTGGTAAAATCTATTGGAGAAGAAAGTTATAATAATCTAGAAGACAATGTGAAAGAAGATTGCCTTAAAGAACTTGTTAAATTAATCAAACATCCAGCGTCAACTGAAGAATTTGAGAGTAATTTACAAACTGCAATTTTTTATCCAGATACAAAAGCAATAGCACAATTAGTTTTACACGAAGTTCCTGTCGTTAATATAGAAGAAATATCTTATGAAGACCTTAAAAAAATTCCTTCAGAAAGAATGGATGGAAAATTAGGTAGTTCTGGAAAATAGAAAGGAGATTTTTAGATGAGTGGAATTGCAAGAAAAATACAAAGAAATAGAATAAAACAAGCTTTAAAAAAACAAGGAGAAAAAAGAACAGCTCCTTTAAGTAAATACAGATTTAAAACAAAAGATGAAATGTTAAAAGAACAATCAGATAAAATCGTTGAACAGATGATTAAAGATGTAAAAATATAGAAAGGGGAAGAAAAAATGTTTGTAGTACTTGACGACAACAATTATGTCAAATTTTTATCAACAACAACAAAAATGGAAGGGTCTATCGAACTTCCAGATGATGATAGCTTAAATCTAACATATCTAACTTGCTATAAGTTAAATTCAGAAGGTAATGGATTAATGTTAGATGCCGAAAAAGTTGAGGCTCAAAAAGACAGATTAGGAGTTGCTTCAAAAATATTTGACCTAAAACAACAATTACAGGAGTCTGATTTTAAAGTTTTAAGAAAAATTAGAGAAGAATCATTAGGAATTGAAACACATTTATCTAATGAAGAATATCTTCAACTTGAAGCAGAAAGAGAATCAATAACAAGACAAATTAGAGAGTTGGAAGATGGAGAAACTTTAGTTACAGATATCTCTGAAATTTTAAAAGAAGGAGAAGAAGCTAGAAAAGCCAAAGAAGAACAAATCGCAGAAATTAAAGATGCAATAAATAATATTATTCCTGAAATCGAAAAGAGTATAAATGAAATTGTTGCTGGTATAGAAGATGGAACATTAGTTCAGGAAGTTTTTGAAAAAGTTAAAGAGTATTTATCTGAACTTTTCAACTGGGGAGATATTTTTGGTAGTAAAACAGAAGGCAATGAAGAAGAAACTTCTGGGGACTCATCTCAAAGTGATGCAGAAAAACAACTATCAGACTTCTTTGAAAAATTAAAAGATAAATTGTCTGGAAAAGACCAAAACACAGCTGAAAACGAGGATGGCGAAAAAACAGAGAGTCCATCTGGAGAAGAGAATTCTTCTAATCAAAATACAGAATCTACTTCTAATGCGCAAACAGATGTTACTGAGCCTATTTCCGAAGAGACTAAAGAAACAAATAAAACTGATAAATAATTGTAGATATTAAATTTCAATAAAAATTAAAGAAAGAGGGATTTAGTATTATGGTTATAAGTGTTATAAAAAGAAACGGAAATAAAGTTGATTTTGATAAAAATAAAATTGCTGAAGCTATCTTAAAAGCAAATAAAGATGTGCAAGGTAGACAAAAAGCTTCTGTGAAGTTGGCAAAAGAAATTGCAAGAAATATAGAAAACTTTGATAAACAAAAATTGACAGTAGAAGAAATACAAGATATGGTAGAAAAAGAATTAATGTCAGCAGAAAAATATGATTTGGCAAAAGCCTATATTCTTTATAGAGAAAAACGTGCTATGATAAGACAATCTAATACAACAGATATTAGCATTAAAGAACTTATAGATGGAACTAATGATTATTGGAATACAGAAAATTCCAATAAAAATGCAAAGGTTGTAACAACACAAAGGGATTATCTAGCTGGAATAACAAGTACAGATATTACAAGAAGATTTTTACTTCCAGCAGATGTTGTAAAAGCACACGATGAAGGTATCATTCATTTCCACGATGCTGACTATTTCGCACAAAATGCACTACACAACTGCGAACTTGTAAACCTTAATGATATGTTACAAAATGGAACAGTAATAAATGGAGTAATGATAGAAAAACCACATAGATTTATCACAGCAGCAACAATTGCAACTCAAATAATACTTGCAGTTACATCATCTAGTTATGGTGGATGTACTGTTACATTAAGCCATTTAGCCCCTTTTGTTAGAGACAGTTACAATAGATTCTTAAAAAGATATCAAGACAGAGGATTATCTGAAGAGCAATGTAAAGAATTTGCAATGCAGGATACTAAAAAAGAAATTGCGGATGGAGTACAAACATTCAACTATCAAGTTAACTCAATGACAAACACAAATGGACAAGCACCATTTTTGTCAGTATGTATGTATCTAGGAGAAACAGAAGAATATAAGGATGAACTAGCAATGATTATAGAAGAATTCTTAAAACAAAGAATATTAGGATTTAAGAATGAAAAAGGTGTATATGTTACACCAGCATTTCCTAAACTTCTTTATGTTCTTGAGGAGGATAATATTCACGAAGATAGTAAATACTGGTATCTAACAGAGTTGGCTGCAAAATGTACTGCAAAAAGAATGGTTCCTGATTATATATCAGAAAAAATTATGCTTGAAAATAAAATCAACCAATGGGGAGAAGGAGATTGCTACCCTTGTATGGGATGTAGAAGTTTCTTAACTCCTTGGAAAACAGAAGGAAATCCATCAAAAGCACTAGATTATGTTGAAGGTAAAGGGAAATACTATGGAAGATTTAACCAAGGTGTTGTAACAATCAACTTAGTAGATGTAGCTTTGTCATCAGAAAAAGATATGGATGAGTTCTGGAAAATCTACGATGAAAGACTAGAATTATGTCATAGAGCATTACAAGAAAGACACAAACGCCTTGAAGGAACTGCAAGCGATGCAGCACCAATTTTATGGCAAAATGGAGCACTAGCAAGATTGGATAAGGGCGAAACAATAGATGCCTTATTACATAATGGATATTCAACATTATCATTAGGATATGCTGGATTATATGAATGCGTTAAATATATGACAGGACATTCTCATACAGATAATGGTGAAGGTAAAGAATTTGGATTAAAAGTAATGCAAAAACTAAACGATAAATGTAATGAATGGAAAGCAGCAGAAAACATAGATTATAGTGTATATGGAACACCAATTGAATCAACAACATACAAATTTGCAAAATGCCTAAAAAATAGATTTGGTATAGTTGAAGATATTACAGATAGGGATTACATAACAAATAGTTATCACGTTCCAGTGTTTGAAGAAATAGACGCATTTGAAAAACTAAAATTAGAAAGTGAATTCCAAAGATTAAGTCCACGGAGGAGCGATATCTTACGTTGAAACACCTAATTTGACAAATAATGTAGATGCAGTTATTGAAGTTATCAAATTTATTTATGATAATATTATGTATGCAGAATTAAATACTAAATCAGATTATTGTCAAGAATGTGGATTTGATGGTGAGATGCAAATAGATGATAATATGGAATGGTATTGTCCAAACTGCGGAAATAGAAATCACGATACAATGAATGTAGCTCGTAGAACTTGTGGGTTAAAGAATACCCAATAGCCCACGTAAAATCACTTAAACTGCGGGGACGCCCTTAGAGCCTTAATAACTAAATTAATATAGGAATATATTAATGGCGAGGTTAGCGACCAAGGTATAGTAAAATCATTAAGGATTGGGTAACCAGACGCAACGAAACCTCCAGAACGGAGGGACGCTCAACGACTATAATAGTGAATATTTTATTTGTGAAAATTTTTTATTAGAGGTGAACATTATGGAATTAAAAGAAGTCCCTGATTTTACAGGATACTATGCTTCTAAAGAAGGAGAAATTTTTACAACATTAAAACAAGGTTGTAGAGATAAATACAACTTATCTAAGAGAATTAAACCTAAAAAATTGAATGTGAGATATACTAAACAAGGCTATGGTAGAGTTTATATGAGAAGAGACTCTACAAACCGAAGAGAAGATGTTTATATTCATCGAATTATAGCGGAATTATTTGTTCCGAATCCAAATAACTTACCAGAAGTAAATCATTTGGATAATAATAGAGGAAATAATAAGGCTACCAATTTAGAATGGACATCAAGAATAGATAACATAAATTATGCTATGACGAATGGAAATATGACAAGAAATAATTTAGGGCAATTTACTCACAAATAAAATATATGGTATAGTCTAAACCCTAACAAATATCTCGAAAGAGAGGGTAAAATTGATATTGGAACAAACTTTTGGAATAAAGGAAGAACTCAAGAAATTAAAGAAAGGGTATTACACCTAGACAATAAAGACTTGGAGGACTAATATTATGAATTATGTGCAATATTGTAAAGAACTTCAAGAGGAAAGGGAATTTTTAGATTCTCTTCCTTTAGAAAATTATATTAAAGATTGGATAGAAATTTACGATATGATGCAACAGATAGAGGAAGATTATGGTAAGTTACGTCCAAGTGGATTTGTATTTAATTGTATGGGGACTGATGAATTTTTAACATATTTAACTAAAAGATATCAGAACTTAAATTATTCAGAGAACATACAATATCATCTTTACTTGGATAAAGAGTAGGAGGAATAATTATGCGTTACAATAAAATACGTAAAATGGATATCTCCGATGGAACAGGCATTAGAGTTTCACTATTCGTTCAAGGATGTGAATTTCATTGCAAAGGATGTTTCAATCCAGAAACTTGGAATTTTGAGGGTGGGAAAGAGTTTGATGCTCACACCCTTTCCACTATATTAAAGTTATGTGACGATGAAAAAATACAAGGGCTATCAATATTGGGTGGAGAACCAATGCATCCAAAAAATAGGGAAACCGTAGTAGATATTATGAGAGCTTTTAAATTTAAGTTTCCAAACAAAGATATTTGGATGTGGACAGGATATACCTTAGAAAATTTATTGGCAGAAAATGATGATGATGTAAAAAGTATGTTAATTTATTTAGATTATTTGATAGATGGGCAGTTCGTAGAAGAAAAGAAAAATCTTAATCTTAAATGGGCTGGTTCAGAAAACCAAAGATGGATTGATATACAGGAAAGTATGAAACAAGGGCATATTGTTCTTGCTGGAAATATGTTAGATTAATTTTAGAAAGGAGCATTATTATGACATATGAGGAAGTATGTAAGTATTCGGAAGACCAAGAAATAGAATTAAAAGTTTTTTCTAATCCGTCTTTCAATAATTCAATAATAGGAATATCTTATGATGGTAGAGTCATATATGATTTTGACTTGATGATTGAAGATTTAATGGAGGAAGAGAGCATTGACTTTGAAGATGCTTTGGAGTTTATTGAATATAATACATTAAGAGCTTTACCTTATATGGGTGATAATGCTCCTATAATATTAGACGTTAAAGAATGGGATTGAATTTCCACTTAACTTGACAAACCTTTGTCAATGTGCTATAATAATATTTGTAAATGACTGACAAACCTTTGTCAGCATAATATAAAAATCTTTAAAGGAGGAAGTCAATTATGACAAAAAAAGAATTAGTATCTGCAATGGCAGAAAAAACAGAACAAACAAAAGTTAAAACAGCAGAAATGTTAGATGCATTAATCGAGGTTGTTTCTGAAACTCTATCTAATGGAGAAGAAGTTGCAATAGCTGGATTAGGAAAATTTGAAGTTAGAGAAAGAGCAGCAAGAAACGGAAGAAACCCACAAACTGGAGAAGCTATTACAATTGCTGCATCTAAAGTACCAGCATTCAAAGCTTCAAAAACATTAAAAGATGCTGTTAAAGCTGAATAATTTTATTATATTTTAGAAAGGAGTTCTATTTAAAATGATTTATTATATATTCTTAGATATTGATGGAGTTTTAAATGATGAAGAGTATTTCTTACAATGTTATAGAAAAAATGGTGGCTATCCAATGCATATGCATTTTGCACCATTTGACCCAAAAACATTAGATTGTTTAATGTATTTCATTCAAGACCTTCGTAAAACAGGCATTCCAAAAATAATACTATCTAGTACTTGGAGACTTGATGATACAGATACTGAAATTGTTAAAGCTCGTATAGCAGAATATGGATTAAGAATTGAAGATAGAACTCCTTATATTCATTCTAATCGTGGAGAAGAAATTGAAGACTTTCTAAAAAAACAAGAAATCAATGAAGATTATTCTTTTGTAATATTAGATGATGATTCTTTTGATATAAAAAATAAATTCCCAGATAGACTTGTTCTTGTAGACAGATATTATGGTTTATCTACAAGGGACACAGACAAAGCAAAAGAAATTTTAGAGAGGAAAGTGTAATTATGAAAATTGTTATAGAAGGGGATATCCTTGATTATATTGATGAAGATGAGTTAAAAGACAATATTAGGTATCAAATTAAAAGTGAAATCTCTAATATTTTGAAAGATGACAAAAACATAAAAGAAATAATCATTAAAGAGGTTGTCAACGAAGTAAAAGATATACAATTCTCAGAATCAATTAAACAAGCGTTAAAAGATAAATTTGAACAAATTGTTATAGAAGATTATTTGAATGAAGAAAATAGTTGGAATATAAAATATGACACAAATTTGTCAAAACGAATAAATGAGTTATATGAAGAATCTAGGTCTATTCTTGACCCAATACTTTATAAAGCTATATACAATGCAATTCAAAATTACAAACCTGAAAACTATGAGATTTCTAGACTTGGAGTAGATTTAATATCAAAAGACGAAGATGCAATTAATAAACTAAAAGAAATCTTTATTGACAGATTGGATGAAATAATAGAAAAAATATAATAAGAAAGAGGTTGTGTAATGTTAAATTTTGACCACTTAAAACAGACTGACGAAGAAGTATATAATGCAATTATTGACGAATACAATAGACAACAAAATGGGATAGAACTTATTGCTAGTGAAAATAGACCTAGCGAAGCAATATTAGAAGCACAAGCTAGTTATCACACATTAAAATATGCAGAAGGATATCCTCGGAAAAAGATATTATGCAGGCTGTGAAAATATTGATGTTACAGAAAACTTAGCAAGAGATAGAGCTTGTCAATTATTCAATGCAGAATATGCTAATGTACAGCCACATAGTGGAGCTCAAGCAAATGAAGCAGTTTATATTGCTTGTCTTAAAAAAGGAGACAAGGTATTGACAATGACACTAAACTCAGGGGCACATATTACACATATGTCTCCAGCAACAGCTCAATCACGATTCTATGAACCAATATATTATGATGTAGACCAAGAAACTTATTTAATTAATTATGATAAAGTTGAAGAATTAGCTTTAAAACATTTGCCAAGACTTATTATTTGTGGCGCTTCAGCATATCCTAGAACAATAGACTTTAGTCGTTTTAGAGAGATTGTTGATAAGGTCAATGAAGAAAAGAAAAGACAAATTACAGAAGAGCAAATGGGGATAGAAAATTTCTGGGAAGATAATAAATGTTTATTAATGTGCGATATGGCTCATATCGCAGGATTAGTAGCTGCTGGATTACATCCATCTCCAGTCCCATATTGCGATTTTGTAACATCTACAACACATAAAACATTAAGAGGAACTCGTGGAGGATTAATTCTTTGTAAAAAAGAATGGGCTAAAAAAATAGATTTAGCTGTTTTCCCTAGACTACAAGGTGGTGGTCTACAACACATTGTAGCTGCAAAAGCTGTTACTTTTAAAGAAGCACTACAACCAGAATTTAAAACATATCAAGAACAAGTATTGAAAAATGCCAAAGCATTGGCAGAACAATTAATAAAAAATGGACTTAATGTTTTAACTGGAGGAACAGATAATCATCTTATCTTATTAGATTTAAGAGGTATGGGAATAACAGGTAAAGAATTAGAAGATAGACTTGCAAGTGTTCATATTATCACAAATAAAAACGCAATACCATTTGATACAGAAAAGAAAACAGTAACTTCTGGAATTCGTTTAGGTACTCCAGCAGTCACATCTAGAGGAATGAAAGAAGACGATATGAGATTAATTGCAAATTTAATTTCTATGTGTGCTGAATCCGAAGAAGAATTCGAATTATATAAAAGTTGTGTAGAATCTTGTGTTGCATATCTTTGTCAAAAATATCCTCTATATTAATGTTTGTTGAAGGAGAATTAAAATGGCAGAAAGTAAAATTAAACAATTAGAATTACTATTTGAAAAAGCAAAATACGACAATAAAGATATTGCTTTGGAACTTACTGTTCCTACTCGTGAAGCGACTGAAATTATTATCGTAAAAAATGCTAATTTAGATTACAAATTAAATTATTATAAAGAATCTTATAATGAAGATTTAGAGTTAAAAAGATGTACTGAGATTAAGATTCTTAAAGCAAGAGAAGGAAATTTCAGTGATATAATACAAACTAAAAAATAATATTTCCCTCTCATCTCTATAGGTGGGGGGGGGTATTGATAATCATATACCCCAGAAGGGAGATATATGAGCGTAAAACAGAAGTATTTAAAAGACGAGAATGGAGAAGTTTTTAGTCCAATAACTAGCGAGTCATCAATCTATACTAGTTCTGGAAATGATATGTCTATTCAAGCTATAACAATTACTGCTGCAAATGACGGAACATTAACTCTAGGAGCAGCTTGGGCTAAAGTTGACATACCATTATCATCGACACTAACTCAAATTGGAACAAATCTTTCTCGTTCTGGAAATTACATAAAAATAGGAGCTGGAATTAAATATGTAGAAGTTTCTGGAATTTTAGGAATGTGGAATACTCCAGATATACAAGAAACTGTTCTTACCATAAAACTAACAAGAAATGGAAGTACAATAAGAAGCGCTGCTGCTGATACATCAAAACCTACAGGAGTTGGACTTTTAGCATTATCTGTTCCTCCAATAATATGGCAAGTGCAAAATGGAGATGTAATACAAGCAGAATTTAGCAGTGCATCATCAGGAGCTCACAAATTCATTGGAAGAAATGCAAATACATACTTAACAGTAAAAAAAATAGGTTAACTATGGAGGTCTTATGGAAATCATTGAACCTTGGATTCAAGTCGAACCATTTAATGGAATAGACATAATGAAAAAAATAGAAAAGGCTTGCAGAACGTGTTATCGTTCTGAAGGTAATATAACAGAAGATAGTTATAAAAAATTATTAAAAAATTGTATAAATAGAGGACACGAATCAGTTTTAGAACACGAAAAAATTACAGTAAGAATGCAATGCTCAATCAATACATACAAGGACTTGACAAGACATAGAGCAGGAGCTTCATTTTCAATAGAAAGCACTCGTTATTGCAGATATGATAAAGATAAGTTTGGAAATAATATCAAATTTATAAATCCAGTCTATATTACAGATGAGAATAACTATAATGCTTGGAAAGAATGTATGGAAAACATTGAAAAATATTATATGATTATGGCAAACAATGGAGCTAAACCAGATGAATGTAGAACATTACTACCACATTCTGTGGCAGCCGAAGTTGTTATGACTTGTAATATTAGAGAATGGAAACACGTATTAGAACTTAGATGTTCAAAAATGGTTCATCCAGAAATAAGACAATTATTAATACCATTACTTTTGAAATTCAAAGAAGAAATGCCAGAAATATTCGAGAATGTCCCTTATGATGAAGAATTTCCAAAAGAATGGTATGCAAAAATAATCTAAAATATTTCCTCTCCTGTGTATAGCAGGGGGGGGGGTATAGAATTAATTATACCCCAGAAAGAGGGGTAATAAAGTGGCAACAGTAAAACAAAAATATTTGAAAGATGAGAACGGAGATATCTTTACTCCTATTGTACACGCAAGTAGTGTATACAGAGAAGATGTAAATGTAGCATCAATTATGAATTGGTCTCAAAAAAGGGCAATAGGACAATGGGGAGAAAACCAAAAAAAATTACAAAGAGCAGTTTTCTTCTTTGGAGGAAATGGTAAAACGTCTGAAGATATATCACACGGATTGACAGATATAACTCAAATTGTCGCCATACTTGGTGGGGCATATAATCAAGGAGACTCTACTTCTCCGTTTCTCCCATTTGGATTTTATAATGGAGCAAACTATTTTTATAGTTGTTTTGCAACACGAAATACTATTAGATTTAGATGCTCAGAAGATTATATATGGTATAATAGATATGTAATTCTTTATTACATATAGAATATTTTATTAGTAAAATTAAACAGGAGGTATAATTTCTATGATTATTGGAATTGATATAGATGACACAATTACAAATCATTGTGAAGTATGGTTTGATATATATAATAAATATTTCAAATCACAAGACGACAAAGAAATAAAGTTGTCTGATGCTTATAAGTGGGACTTTTACAATGAATATGACAATCAAACAAAGAACAATTTATTTTGTGCATTAAATAATCAAGAATTATATTATCAAAATTTACAATTATTAGACAACGTAAGTAATACAATCAAAGAATTAATTGATTCAGGAAATCAAGTTGTACTTATTTCTGCTACTGATAAAGAATATCAAGAAAATAAAAAGAAATGGGTTCTAGAAAAACTTCCTATGTTAAAAGAAGATAATATTATATTTACTTCTCAAAAGAACCTAATTAATGTAGACTTGATGATTGATGATAATTTAGATTACGGGTCAAGATTTAAGTGCCCATTTATTCTTTTTAGAAGACCTTGGAATATAGGAAGAGAAAAGAGCTTATATACAGATAATATTTTAATTTGTTCTAATTGGAATGAAATTGAAAAATATTTATTCAGTCAAGGTTTAATTTCTCCAGAAGTGGTTGATAAAGAAACTGTATTTAGTGATGCAACTATAAAGCTAATTGAAGGAATTAAAAATGCAAAAGATAATAGTGAATGTATAAAGATTCTTAATCCTTATATTTCAAAGTGGCAAAAACAGGGAATCTTAATTGGAGTCGCACAAATGTCTCAATTTCTTAATAAGTTGGCAGAAGATGTAGACAATGACATAAAAAATGATAATATATAAAAAAAGATATAGATTGAATGAAAACAATCTATATCTTTTTCCTACTTTGCATTATATTTGTACCAATCTATTATAACACAAAGATAGTATAACATTATATTATCTATTTGTCAATATATTTTTATAAAAAAAACGAAAAAAATAGGGGATATAGAAATTTAATCTATATCCCCTATTTTCAATTATTTCAAATATTGAGCACTAACCCATTGTCCATTACCGATTCTAGCCCATCCATTAGATGTTTCATATACTGTAACTTTTGTTCCATAAGGTAGCGCTTTTATTATTTTATAATTTGTTCCTTTACCTGCACGAACATTCAATCCAGATTTTGCATTGACTGTTTTTGTAGTTGTAGAACTTTGGTTAGAACTTGTTAAATATTGTGAGCTAACCCATTGTCCACTGCCAATTCTTGACCAACCATTACTTTCTTCATAAACAGTAACTTTACTTCCATTCGCAAGTCCTCCAACAATTTTATATCCTGTTCCTGCTCCTGAACGAACGTTTAATCCTCCATTAGCTTTTACGTACATTATTTTTGTTGAAGAAGATGATGACCCATTTGAAGATAAATATTGAGCGCTAACCCATTGTCCGTCTCCTATACGAGCCCATCCATTACTTTCTTCATAAACAGTAACCTTTGTTCCCTTTGGTAATGCTTTTATAATTCTATAATTTGTTCCTTTACCAGTACGAACATTCAATCCACTATTTGCTGAAACATACATTGTTTTTGTTTGTGCAGATTGTGTGCTATCTGTTAAGTATTGAGCACTAACCCATTGACCACTACCAATTCTAGCCCATCCATTAGACATTTCATAAACAGTTACTTTTGTTCCTTTAGATAGACCTCCAACAATAGCATAGTTTGTTCCTGCTCCACTTCTTACATTTAATCCACTATTTGCTGTTACATACATTACTTTGTTCATAGTGTTATTTTCTGTTGGTTGAGAAGGAACAACCACTTCTCCATTTAACATATTACTTAATCTATTTTTGAAATCATTCCATCTTGATACATCTCTAACAAATGGAGCTGGACAGTTTTTATGAGTAACATCATAATGACGTACAACTCTATCTATTGGAATATTATATTTTTTACAGATGTATGCTGCTAAATCTAATGTATTATTGATTGTTGCATCAGACATATCTAATGTTCCATTATTAGAATAGCAACACATTTCGATTCCTATAGAGTTACTATTTCTACATCCATTATAATATGTTCCATTTGTTCCACAATGCCAAGCAATATCTTTATCTAATACACATTGCCAAATTGAATTATCATCTACAAAGTAATGTGCACTAGCTCCTCTATATGTACTATAAAAGTACGAACAGTTATTTTTTGCACTAGATACTGCACCAACATAATGTATTGTCAAATATTGAATACTTGTTCTATTTGATATAGTTCTATTTCTTTGTGTTATATATTGATTAATTGGTAACATTTATATCACTCCTTTTTATATTCTTTCTAAAATCAAAAATGAGCTATTTAATATTTAAGACATATAATTTATCATCTTAAATATTAAAATAGCTCTGTGTTGATTCTCGTAAGTCAAAGGACTATTCTGAGACACCTTCAACGTCCCCATCAAATCCTTTTACATCTGGGTCTCCATCTGCGATACTTTCGTCTTCTAATGCCATTTCTGCTAATACATCTATGTCTAATTCTTCTATGTTTTCATTTTCTTCCATAATAAAAACTCCTTTCTAATATTTTATCCTTGTGCTTCTTCTTTTGTTTCTTCTACTGTACCTTCTTCTGTTGCACATTCTGTTGATTCAGTTGTAGTTGTTGTAGTTGTAGTTGTTGTAGTTGTTGTTCCAATTTCTTTATTTTCCATTTGTTCAACAGAAGGTAACTTTAATGCAGATTCAATTTGGTCGAATACTCCTTGAATAAATGCTTGGATTATACTGTCTGGAACAAATCCCAAAAAAGGTACTATTTGTTGTATATAATCTACTGCATTTTGCATTTTTACTTTCCCATCTTCTGTTCCCATTTTTTCTTGCACATAAACAATAGCATCTATTGCTGCTTGTCTAAGCCCTTTCTTCTTTAGTATAAAGAATAATACTCCTACTACCACTATAATAAATATCAAAAGTGGTAACCAATTTGCTGCTAACCATTCTATCATAATTAGCCCTCCTTTTTATATATTTTTAAATTAAGGTTGATACCTCAATCTTAATTCCTCTATTGTAAAAGTTTCTATGGCTGCATAATCTCTACTACCATATCCACTTCCATCATCATACACTGGACTAGCCAATGTTGTTTCTCCATTATATAAAATAAGCCTATTTCCTCTATTTATTAGAATATACATTAAATTTGCTAAACTACTTCCAGCACCGCCTTCTGCTCGTTGATAATTTCTATCTTGTTGAGCTCCCAATGAGAATCTATATTCTCCTTCCATTGGAGGAATATTATTCCCATTAAGCCCAACACGGAACACTAAATCTCTGCTGATACTACTCCATCCACAACGATGTGGTTGGAATCCGATTCTAACATAATCTACTGCTATTAAGTTATTGTATCTAGGAATTGAACTTGGTACTATATGCCCATAACAGATACGAAGCCTATTTTTATTATAGCCAACAGATTTAACTCCTTGATACGCACAGTCTCTCCAATCTCCCGTGCTTCTATATGTACTTGTAGTAAAACCACCAAAATTACTATTGGATATTGTTTGACTTATTTCTCTTGGATAAATTTGCATAAAGCTTGTTCCAGTGAATATATAAACATTTTGATTATTCACAGTTAAGGCTGTTCCACTATTTTGAATTCCGTCACTACGATAATATCCTTCATCTGCCATACTAATTCACTCCTATCCAACAGTCCTAATTAAAGCATCTCCATTACGTAAACTAACATTTGCTCCTTGAACCCAAAGCCTATGTTCTGCTGACGCTCCCATTTCAATATAGTTTTTTTTAATCCATAAATTACCACTGTCATTACAATTTACAGTAACTTGCCTATTTGCCGTTAATTCGTAACAAGTTATATTTCTACCAAAATTACCTGCTCCATTACAAGTAATATTTCCTGTAACAATTAAATTATCTACAGTTAAAGTTCCAGTTAAACTTCCTCCTTGTTTTACAGTTAACCCATTATTTAATATTGCTTTTCCGTTTGCTTCAACTGTACTTCCTAAAACTGTTGCTCCAGTAGTTTTCAATGTTGATGTTTCTACTCCACCATTAGCTGTTACTTTACCAGTAGCTGTAATTGAGGATTTTGCAGTAATAGCCCCTCCAAAACTACTTGTTGTTCCTACAGAAAGTGAGTCAGTCAAAGTTAGTTTTTTAAAGGTATAACTATATACAGAAACATCATCTTGGTCTTTTCTAAGCCTATTATTTATTTGATTTTGTAAATCATTAACTTTTGCATTATAATCTGTTTTATCAACTTTATTATTTTGTAATTGTTTAATTTGGTCTTTGAAATTAATTAAAGTATCATAAATAGAACTGTCATATATTTCTTGATTTTCTCCACTAGTTCCACCATCTGGTACGATTCCAAGTCTTCTAATTATTTCATTTATTGTATCTCTGTTTAGTTTAATATTTTTTTCCAAATGCAATAAATTATCTTGGTCTATTGAAGGTGGGTTATAATTGTACCATTGCACCATAATATACTCTTCAATTTCCTTAAAATCTGTTGCCATACTCCCTATACTCCTTTCTTAGTGTTTTTACATAAAATAAAAGAATTTGTTAATTTATTGTCAACATATCCCACAACAACATAATCATCCATAGAATACGTGTCTGCTTTTATTACAGATAAACTATTTAATGTTAACCTTGAGACTTTTTCTTTATATAAGTCTTCTGTCATTAATTCCCCATTATACTGTGTTTGAATAATTGTAGATAATTCTGCTAGTCTTTTCTTTTCTTCTTCATTTAGTGATTGTTCCTTATTTTTTAATTCAGAATACTCATCATATATTTTTTTCTCTTCCCCTAAATCTAAATAGGTTCCATAGTCTCCAGCAAGAATAACATCATATGTATTATCTGAATTTACTTTCGTAATAATAGCAATTTTTGTTCTTAAACATTCTTTTGTCCTTTCTGGGATTCTTTTATCAACCCAACTTCTTATTGAATTTAAGAATTTTATTGCTAAATTATTCATTTCTGCATTTGCACTCATATAATTCCTCCTTTAAAATTCCAACTCATTTATTGAAGTTGCTGATATAGTCATCTGTCCCAATCCTAATGGAATTGACAAACTGTTAATTAAGAACTTTTCTTCTTTTAAATGATATTTTGTATTTGTTATCGTTATTAATTTATTAACATCTAAGTGGTATAAAGGAATCGTTTGCAAACTAAGAGATGTTTGTAAAATAGTATTGTTTCTTAACAAATAATTTGCCCAATCTTGGCACAATCCATCTGAATAGTAATTAGTATCTTCATATACCTTTGTTTTTTTCCCGATTCTTTGAACACACAAGTCTGATTTAATGTTATTATTTGTTGCTCTTCCCTTTGCTAAATATCCATTTGTTGTTGCTCCAACACATAAAATATCATTAAATACCTCAGTAAACTTAAATTCTTGACTTTTACCTAAAATATCTGAATTATTTTGGTCAAATTTATATAAAATTTCTTTATCTTTGTCCAATAAGTCCGTCTCATTTGGTTCTACATTTAATCTTCCAACTGTATCATAGTATATAACTCCAGCCAACATTGTATTAAATTGTAACAGTACATCTGCATATGTTTGTCCTTTATCTATGGTTGCAGTAAAAGGCGTCTTTAATACTGAAACTAATTCTCCATTAGATAAAGCAGTCATTTTAGTATTAAAAAATGTACTTATGTTTGGTTTTGTTGAATCTATTGGAACTCCATTTCCTCTATCTGTCAGTAACAAAGCTTTTATTGCATCGAATATATCTGAGTTAACAGGAATTTTATATATCCCATCTAAGTTTCCAAATAATGTCCCATCAAGGTAACTCCATTTGTCCGTACAATTTAATTGAATACAATTCTCTGCTGTATTCATTATATCTGTTGGATTTGTTAAATAAAAAACCCCTTGCTGTATCAAGTAAGGGGTTCCATCAATATATAATCCAAGATATAATTTAACTTTCTGACCTAGCCATACTTTGTTAACGTCTATGTCATATCTTCCATCAACATTGTGTATTTGTAGATTAAAAGTTCTTCTACATCCACTTTGATTTGTTACATTCAAAGTTCCATTTGTATTATATAAATCTGTAGTTATTTCATATGCAATAGAATCGTCTGGATTTAGCCATTCAAGTTTCAAACAAGGAACTAGTACGGGTTTCTTTACTGCTTCTAAATAATCATAGAAAGTTAAAGCCATATCTATTCCTCCTTCTACTCAATCGTCATTTTTTCAAATAAATCTCCTGCATTTTCGTTAACTGCCGTACAATCTGGTAAATCACTTGGTAGAGTGATTTGAGATGTGGCAGATTCGTCTTCTATTGCAACTCCAGTTCTATCATAATTGTTATCTAACTCAAACATTAATGTAAACAAAGTCTTTGTTTCTTCAATTTTTGGAGATGAGAAATATAGCGCATAAGTATCATATGGTGTTTCTCCAGTTGTTACTCTTCCTTTTTGACAAGTTATGGTATAATTATTAAAGGATACTATATTATTACTTGCAGAAACTGTTTCTGCGCCTAATATACTATCCATTATTTCTATATCATTTTGAGTTAAATAAGTAGCTAAAGTTTTCCCTGCATAACTTTCTCCCACTTTAAACAAAGACCTGTCTCCTAAAAGTATTTCCCATCCAATTTGGTCATCTAATGCATTTAATGATGCTTCTAAGTCATCCAATCGACCACCTTGTGTTGCTTGAACTTGAGATAAGTTTTCTATTTTTGTTTCGTGAACATCAACTTTGTCTGATAAATTAGATAAATTTGTATTTGTATTTTCTAACCCAGTCTGTAATTCTGCAATATCACTTTCATTTTTTTCAACTCTTGATATTGTATTTGTTAAACTTTCATTAGTACTATCTAGTCCAGCTTGTGTCGCATAATAACTAGGTAATTGACCTCCCAATTTATTGCTATCTTCTGCTATATCTGCATTGATTGCGTGGTCTGCTTCATTTGCGTGGTCTGCGTTTGGAACAGTTGTTGTTCCGTCTAATATATTATCTATTTCTGTTTTATTATCTATAGTTTTTTGATTTATTTCATTTAGTGCTCCTGTAATAGTTTTTGCTGTTATATCTTGATTATTTAAGAATACATCTCTATCTCCAACGAAGCTGTTTAATGAATTAAAATCACTAATAATCTTTTCAATTATCTCTTGCGTGCTATATTCATCATCATATTGTATATTAGCAGAAGTTAGAAATATAGAATCTTTTGCCGTTCCTTTTCTATTATAGAAAGTTATTGCATATGGGTTTAAACCTCCATTTATATCTTTTCCAACTTCTGCATCCGCAAAAGCTCTTTCCGTATTTGTGTCTGCTTCTGCTCTCGCATATTCATCTTTTGCTCTTATTAAATATTGTTTCCAGTTCCTTTCAACTTCTGACCATCTATATACATATTCTTGTTCTTTGTCAAAAACAAGCTTAAAGTGGGTCTTATAATCATCTGAAAGGTTTTGCCTTTCCATTGTTGTTAATGAAATGAAGTTGTTTGGAATATATTTCGCAACATTAGCAAAGTTTTTAGTTATTATCTCACGTATGGGTCTCGCCATATCGCCATTATAAAAGTTCTCAACTATAGCCATTGTAAATCATTCCTTCCCTAAATTTTCATTCATCTACAATTTATTGTCCATTAGAATCAAGTTCCAATGTACCTGTTATTTTTTGACCTCTACTATAAGCTGTTTTGCCAGAAAGAAGGTCTTCTGCTGTAGCTGTAGCATCTGATGTATCAACTTTTTGTTCCTCAAAATACGTAGGAACTTTAGGATGCCCATCTTCTGTCCAATATTTACTTGGAGTCCAGTATTCACTGTCAACCCAAACATATTTAACATTATATTCAGGACTACCTGTCGTAGTTAATAACCATAATTCTCTAGCATTTCCATTATAAATAGACACATCTTCTGTGGAAGCAACTTCTGTCCAAGAAATACCTCCAGTTACTGGTTGTCCTGTTACATTTTCCATATATTCAAAGGTACTAGGAGCTGTAAGTTCTACTTCCCAAACGTGTCCTTTTTTATCTTTTAAGAATTTTCTTCTTGGGTCTGTATTAAGATTTCTTAATCTTTCTATCATAGATAATTTTTCTATATATTGTAACTCATTATTTGTCTCTCCCATATAGCCTACGAGACTAGATAATTGTCCACTTAAATAATTTGATTGCCCTTTTACTACTCTAGGGTACTTACCATATGTTTTATATACATTGACGTCTGCATTATTATTCATTTGTCCACTATTTGTATTAAGTTGAAATAAGAACGACTCTTCAACTGCAAATTCATTTTCTTTCTCTTCTCTGCAAAGTAATAAAATCCAGTCTACCCAACAAGCCTCAACTTCTTTACTAACAAATGGACTTCCCATTGCTTCTGCATAATCTGGAAATAAATAATAAATATAAGACTGTCCCCATTTTGTATTATAATCGACAAGGAAAACCTCAGAAGGCTCCAATGTTTTTACATATTTTAAAGTAGAGCCTTCTACGTTTTGCCTATAAACCTTCCATCCTTGTAAAGTGTTACCTGCTTCATCTCCAGCATTTCCTGCATTTAAACTATGATTAAACTTTGCAAGCATTTGAGTATTTATATCCCAAACAGGTTCATATCCTATATGGTTGAGGATAGTTTCCCAATCAGATGTCATCTCAGTATTTGTTACCCATATATAGTCTAAAGTACAAGCACCATTAACTTCTATTTTATTAATATTCATTTACTATCCTCCTTACTCTCTATATGTTCCGTCATTCCTTATAATTGTTTGATAATTGTAATTTACTCTTTCACTTGGTTCATCATAATAACGTAATGGTAATGGAACAGGATTTCTATCATTAGTAAATCCATTGTAACTAGCATATAGTTCGCGCATTGGGAACAATCCGTCTGCATATTTTCTATAAACGATAAATCCATCTTGTTTTAATATAATTATATACCAATATAGCGGAGATGCTATAATCTCTTGTGTATACGTTTCATCTGTCGTTGCTGTATGTACTGTATATACAAAGTCTGCTATTCCAGTTGTATCTGTATCTGCTCTATTTACTAATTCCAATGTTTTATATATTACTTCTCCATTATCATCCAATCCAGAAGCTGTATAATATACTTGGTCTTCTGGTCTATCTTTGTCTATCCTCATACTAATTATGTGATTTGCGCTCCAATCTATTGACAGAGGATTTCCTTTATCCTCATCAAAAGTTAAAGTACTTCCTTCTTCAAGAGATATTGAAGTTTGTGAGTCATTTGGTAAATCATCTGTATAAGAATATCCTCCAATAACTTCTCCTTGTATCAATCTTAAATTAGACCATTCTACGATTATTCCGTGTTCAATTGGACTATTTTCTGCATTAACCATATTCTCTATACTAATATCAATATATTGTACTTTAAATTTATACTCTATGCTTTCTGCTTCTACATTATCTAATGTTTGCACATATAATTTTATACTATATTTTTCACCATTTAAGAATCCATCATAGAAAAACTTTACATCTATACTTGGTATCATTCCTGTGTCTTCTACAATTTCATCTACCTCTTCTGAGTCATATTGTAATTTAGAAAGAACCCATCTAAAATAAGAAATAGATACGTGCTGTTCTTGCTCATATCCTCCTATGAAAGTTACATACTTTGATTGAAGTTCATATAAATCTTGAACTCCCTCTTCATACAATCCTTCATTTTCTAAGGTACTAATTGGAATGTCTCCATATATATAAACATTATTTTCATCTACCGTTCTAATATATGCATAGTTCTCATCATCTGCATCTTTATGCAAGAATAATACTGTTTCTCCTGCTTTTAGTTCTTTTTTGACTTGGTTCCCATCTGCATCGTCATATAGAAAACTTGTATCTGTTGCAATTTTTACATAGTTATATGGAATTGTAAAAACCTGTTCTAAATTTTTTAAATAAACTACAGGTCTTTTTCTTGCGTCAAAATAACATTCAACACTAGTTAATTTTCCATCAATTTCTTCATCTTTGGTATAGTCTCCACTTGTACTCCAATATAAAGTAACAGACCACTTATAAGATTTACCATTCTCTAAAACGTTTGTTGGTAACTGATGGTTTATTACATTTGCTTCTCCTTCATAGTTAGTAGGAGGGACAGGATTATCAAGATAATACTTTCCATCTTCGATATTATAATACTCTAGGTTGGCTGTTTGTATGTATGCTTTTTGTCCATCATATATTATATATGCCCATCCCGTTGGAGGTTGTGGGTCTATATCAATAATTGCTACTTCTCCATCTTTTGGAATTCTATATACTAAGTTCGCTTCTGTTGCGTTAGTTGTACTATAAGCATTTGTCTCTGCTGTAACCTTTCCTCCATTTAAGTGAGCTAATGCATAAGATTCTTGTTCAATTTCAGCCTGATACTTATCAAGGTAGTTTCTACACTCTTTTTCTTTTTTGTCAAAATCTAAAGACTTCCACATTGAATCTACAGCTGCCCATAAATCTTTTGCATAATAACTTTCATTTGTATGTTTTGAATACATTAAGTATATTGTTTTTTTTGCTTTATCTAATGTAGTGTCATTAATAAAAGATGTATCAGAGGCGCTTAATTCTCTTCTTGCCGCCATTACATTATCATAATAATCTGAATAAGATGACAATTCATCTTTAACTGTATTAAATGCAGTAGAGTCAATTAGTTCTACGTCACCTTCATATTCTATTCCATCTGTTCTTGCTGGGTCTATATTTGACCAAGTTTCTATTTGCATTTTGATATATTCTGCGCTACCTTCATCTGGTTGTACTGGTTCTCCAGTAGCATCACTAATAACTCTTCCAACTCTAGCCTTTATAGTTTCTATAGCTTCTCCCCAATATTGAAAATATTTTGTTATTTCTGATTGAGTTAAAGTTTTTCCAGACTTTAATTTGCTAAGTGTCTCTGCCATATCATCATATTTTTCTAACAAATCAATTCTGTCATCCTCTAAATCATATCTAAATTCTGACCTTAAAGTACTTTCTCCATATTCCGTTTTATATTCTTCTAGCCTTGTTAATTTATTTTCTTGATTTGTTATGTATCCAGATAAACGGTTAATATTGGCTTGTATGGCTCTTTGATTTTCTGTACTAACCAACTCATAAACTAATTCATTTGTATCTATATCGAAGATTTGTATATTGTATGCACATAGTAAATTATTCCCATTTAGTTGCCATTTGAATGTCATATCTTCGCTATTTGTAACGTCTATAGCTTCATTATGTGGAACCATAAACGATGGTTGATATAATGCCAAAATTATTCACCTCTTTTTCTCTTATTAAAGCAATAATTCCCCACTTTAATTAAAGTAGAGAATTATCGTTTATTTTATTTTTTATTTACGTGATATAGGTATCATCGCATCTAAACTATCTATAAATTCTGTTAGGTTGTCTGCCTGCACTGTAAAGTTACTAAAGTAATATTGTTTTGTTTCTCCAATTGCTCCACCCAATCCATTCAAATTAGATGTTACGTTTGGATTTTTAGTTAAAGCGGCAAGTACTGGATTTGTTGTTAAGTTTTTAACCAAATAATCAAAAGATTTTGTTTGTTTTGGAGATAATATTCTTTCTGGAACATTTACGTCTTTTAAGAACATTCCTTTACCTATTGCAACTCCACCTTGGTCATAAGTTAAGTATTGTCTACTAGCATATCCATTAATTCCGTTATATTGTACTTTTGCCCAACCACTATTTGCTTCTCCAGTAATTGTTACTGCTGCTCCTTTAGGCATTAAACCTAATACCTTATAGTTTGTTCCTGCTCCTGAACGTATTCTTAATGGTAGACTAGAAGTTGATACGTGTCCACTTCTAGGGAATCCACTTGCGCCAGAGCCTCCACCTGACCCATTAGCATTGCTTCCTCCTCCAGTTACTTGAACTCCGTTATTTGCTGTTCCTAGTTGTACATCATTATTACTTTTTTGTGTCCATCCTTTGTAGTGTGCACTAAATGAACCTTCTGGAGTAGTTACTATACCTGTTGTTTCATTAAAGCTGTATCCAAGTTTTGATACTAAGTCATTAAATTCACTTTTAGATAAGCTTCCATTTTTTAATGCATTTTCTGCACTTGCAACAGTATATCCTTTTAATGCTAATGTTAGTCCACTTGTACTCTTATTAATATTTTGTAGCAATTCGGAAATCCAGCCACTTTTACCATCAGCACCAAATGCTCCTTGTAGAACATCTCCTACTGCTGGTAAATCTGTATTTGCAATATTTTCTAATGCTTGTTCAATAGATTGAACTTCTTGTGTTTGTAGCTCAATTGCTTCTTGAACTCTTTCTAACAACTCATTATTTTCATCTATTTGAAGATTGTCACTGTCAATAATTTTATCCATAGAATCAATCAATCTTTGTTGTTCTGCTTCCCTTTCAATTCTGTTTTTTTCTCTTTCTGCATCTGCTAATTGTTGTTGTGCATCTTTAACAGCATCTGGGTCTGCCACCCAAGTCCATTGTCCATTTACAAACATTCTTACATTACGTTCGTTTTGTACGTTTTGTAAGTTAGTTCTCGCTTTTGCTACATCTAGTTCCGCTTTAGCAAGTTCATATTCTTGCATTTTCATCTCTAGTTGACGTTCTGTTTCAGCAGTAATATATTCTGCTTTGTACATTTCATCATCTGTTAAAGAATCAATTTGTGCATAATGGTCTTCCCATATATCTGCAATGTCTTCTTGAATTCCTGTTAATGTTTCACTTAAAACTTTATAGTCTTCTTCGTTAAACATTAATTGTCTCATTTGTTCATCAAGATATTCAAAAGAATCTAAACTACTTTGTAGTTCACTATCTAGTTCTGCTTGTGTATCTATTGTCTCATTTAATATGTCATAATATTTTTCTCTAATACTTACAAGTTGTTCCATTCTAGTTACGTCTTTTTCGATACTCTCATTTTGTTTATCAACAGCTTTTTCAAGTTGTTCCATCATTTGGTCTACTAAAGTATCTCTCATATCTATTATTCTATCGTGCATATCTGCTAATGCGTCACGAATAGATTCTTGATTTTCGTCCCAAGCATCGTTTAGTTCAGAAACACTGTCGTGTATATTCTCAACCTTTTCTCTCTCTTTATCAAGTGCCTCAAGTCTCTTATCTGCTGCTTCCTGAAGGTCTTCAATTCTATCTTTTGCATTTTCGATTGCATCTTCACTTGTACTACCAGCAACAGAATTATATACATCTCTCATCTGAGCTGCCGTTTCTTTTTGTATAGCATTCTTTTGATATTCAAAACTATTAATTAAGTCACCATAAGCTAATGTATCATTTCCTTCACTATCGAACCAACCTGATACATTATATCCTGAGTTTTCTCTATAAATTTTTTCTCTTTGTTTCTCTATTTTATCATTAGATTTTTGTAATTCCTCAACCATATTAGATTGATTTTCAAGCAATTTACTCTGTGTTTCTAACCATTTTATAGTATTTTCTACAGAATCATAAATTCCTTCATAATAATCTAATTCTTCTCTAAGAGACTCTAATTTATTCTTTTCAAGGTTATAATGATTGATTAATTGTTCTGTTTGGTCTTCTAAGTCTAGCTCAATATCTGCTTCATAATCTTCAATATCTTCAAGAATATCTCTTAAATCTTCTGCTGCGTCTTCTGCTGAATAATCTGAACCAGACTTTCCACCAGACCCAGATTTTTTTCCTCCACTTCCACTTGTATCTTTTTTCCCTTGAGGATTGAAGGAATATGGATTAAAAGAGCCACTTCCAGACCCATCTCCCATTAATTTTCCAAGAGCATCAGCGTAGTCTGCATTTGTTAAAGTATCTTTTAATGAATCAAATCCCTTTGCAACCGTTCCACTTCCACCAATTTGGATTTTACTTTCTTCTTGTCCGTGGCATTTGGAACAAGTCTCCACCTGTTAAAAAATTTCCTAAATGCATTTGTATTTTAGGAATTTTTACTGGAACCTGTACGTCAATTTGGCTTAATGCTTCTCCAATATCTCCCAACATTAATCCTAATGTTTGAACAGCTTGCCCCATTGCAGTACTTGCAATTTTATTATTCTCTGCGGCAAATGCCTGTAAAGAACTAGTTACTCCACCTTGAGCAATTATGGCTTTATTAGCAATATCTGTAGCTACTTGAGCCATTTGTTCAGTCGTTAAATTTGCAAAATCTACTGTTGACAACATCATCTCAGCTTCTGTTCCAATTAATGCCTCTAATGATTGTTCGGCTTGTGTTCGTACTGCTTCATTTGATGAACCTAATGCTGTTACTATATCATCTGCTACTTCTAAAAATGCACTTCTATATTTGTCTGGTAATTGTTCAATAGAAGAAATTGAATCACTTATTGCTCCACTATCTAATCCTTCTGCTAAAGTATCAAAAGCTTCTTGAGTTTTATCAATTTCCATATCTTCAAGGACTTCACCTAATTCAGATAATTCACTTTTGTAGTTATCAAGTCCTTCTCCACTTTCAAGATTCTGAATTTGTTCATTCAAATTTTCTTGAGCCTTTTCTGCATCTTCTATCTTATTTTCAATATCTTTTAAGTCAGATTCGTACTGTTCAGCCCCATCACTTTTCATTTCACTATAAGCATATGATGCACTTTGTGGAAGGTCTTCTCCCTTGTAGTTCTTTGCATCATAAACCCCAGCAGATTGAGTATACTTTCCTGTTTGTTTATTTCCTTTTGGTGTACGATATGATACATCATATTCTTTTGTATCTAAACTTGCTCTTTCTCCTTGTAAATTTAATATTTCTTGCTGCTTATCCTCTATTTGTTGTTTTAAATCAGAAATCTCTTTCTGCCTTTGTTCATCTGTCTTTCCATCTCCAGAAAACAATGTATCATCTATAAGTCCTTCAAAAACTCCACCTTCTGCGTTTGCAGTTTTCAATGTTTCAATTAGTTGTGATAAATTTGATGTATATGCTTGTAAATTTGCTACATCCTCTGCATCTGCAATATTATCTTCAAATAAAGTCCCTATAAAAGAATCAAGATACGATGCATTATTTCCGAATAAGCCACTTAAATTGTTTTTTAGAGTTTCTAAATCTTGATTTTTATTTGATAAGTCTAATTTACTAATATATGAATTTAACCCATCAAAATACTGCTTCGCCGAAATATTTCCTTTTTCAAATTCTGTATCTAAATTCTTAATTTCATCATAGAAGTCACTAAAAGAATCTTTCAAAGAATCTATATGTTCTGGTGCTGTTTGGAAGAATGGATTCTCGTCAAATTCTGCAAAGGTATCTTCAATATATTTTTTTAATTCTTCGTTCGTTCCCGCAGCAGTCAATAGACTTTGATATGTTTTATCAACTTGGTCTTGACTTGCTATAATTGCATCGTAATATTTATTTTTTTGTGTCTCCGCAGTTTTTATTTGATTGTCTAATTGTTTTTTTTCTTTCTGTGTTTTTGCTTCTTCTTTTTGTTTCTCTAATTCGTCTATCTCATCTTTTTTTGCATTAAATTCTTCAATGAGACCATTTCTTTTTTGTAAATAACCTCTATGTTCTGATAACAATTTGTCATTAGCAATTTGAAAATTTATTAATTGTTCATCATCCAATACATCCAAAGAATCTCCGCCAGATTTTTCATACTCTTTTTGCATTCCAATATTTTTGCCAAGACCAAAGACTCCTCCAAAGTCTTCAGCATTTAACATACTAGCTACTCTTTGTGCATCTGCCTCTTTACCCTGAGCCAACAAATCTTTTTGCAATTGTTGTAGTTCTTTATATACCTTTACTTGGTCTGATGCTTTTCCAGTAATAGAGATTTGGTCTGCAAATGTTCTTTCTGTTAAAGTCATATTGTTCCTTGATACAATATCTTGAATTTGTCTTTGAACACTTGAATCTAAGCCATAATAATTTTCTTCAGAACCCATTACTGTATTTACATTTCGATTTAGTAGTTCTTCTTTTTCTGATTTTACCTTTTGTATCTCTGCTTTTTGTTCATATAACTCTTGTTTTCGCAATTCTCCGATTATCTCTGCTTGCTCTGAATAACTTTTGTTAACTAAATTGATAGCTTCAGCTTTTTCCCCATAAATGCTAACTAGTTGTTCTTCTACGCTTTGTAATGAAGCATTTTTCTCATTGATGTCAATAATATTATTTTTGTATTGTTCTTCCGTTGTTGCTAATGTCTCTAACACTCCGTCTAGATTGTTAATATCATCTTGGATAGCATCAACTTTTTGGGCTGCATCTTCTACCTTATCTTTCAAATTAGCCATTTTTGCTTCATATGCAGCAATAGCTGAAGATGCTATAGATAATACAGTAGTAAAAACAGAAAAGGCTATACTTATTCCACCTAAAACCGTTTTAAATGAGCCTAAAGCTTTACTTACTCCACCAACTTGTGTTTGGCTACCTTTTAATGCATTAGAATTTGTTTGTATTTCTTTTGTGTTCTTTCCCAATGCCAAACTATTGTTATTTACAGATGTTGTATAATTATCCTTACTTTTTTTTGCTAATTCATCTGCCATCACCTGTGTTTGAGTAGCTATTGTTGTAAGTTGTGTAGTAGTTTCAATTTCGTTCATTATTTTAGAAACTGTACTCCAGCCCTTCCAAGCAGCTAGAGCAGATAATATCGCCTGAGCAACTAATGGTAAATTCTCTATTAAGAATATAACAAAGTCTAACGCCATCTTATAAGAATCACTTTGATTTAATTTTAAAATAAACTCTTCCCAAGCTGCCTGTACTTCTTTTGTTTTTGCTTCTACACTATCTAGGTATATCTCCATTTTTTCAGATGCAGAGCCCATACTATTTTCTGCAACTGCTGTTAATTCTTTTACTGAGTCCCAGTTATTCATTAATGCTCTAAAGTTTTCTTGTTGTCTAACTCCAGCTATTGCAGTTGCAATTTTTGATTGTTCGGTGTCTGAAAAGACATCCCATTTTTCTGCAACTTCATCTAATACATCTTCGAAACTTCTCCATTCATATTGAGATTTTCTCAATGTAATTCCCAATGAATTTAAAGTCTTTTCTACATCGTTTAGGCTTTCTCCTTCATCATCCGTGTCTTTTCCTGCTGCAACGTTACTCATACGTGCAAATATTGTTTTGAAACTCTCTCCTATAGTACTAGCTGATTTTCTTGTAACTGATGATACAGTACCAATCATTCCAAGTAATTTATCAAGACTAACTTCTGCATCGGCTGCTGAGTTTGCGGTTCTTGATAATGCCACAGCTAATTCTTCAGAACTTGTTGCAGCTGCTAAGTCTATACTTGATATTTTATCAACAACAGACATCGCATCTTGAGCTGCAATTTTATATCCATTTAATGAAGATGTTAGTAATTCTGTTGCTTGAGATGATTCAATTGCACCAACCTTAGATAAGGTCATAGATGCTCTTAATAATTCTGTTGTTTCTTCTGCTGTTTTACCTTGTCTTAACCATTCAGTTGCACCTTCTGCAATTTCTTGGGTTGTTGCTCCCATTTCTTTTGCTAAATCATTATATTGAAGACTTAGTTGATAGGTTTCTTCTTCAGTCCCCATTGTAACCATTTGTATATCAGTAAATGCAGCGTCTAAGTCTTTCATTATTTGTATTGCATTTTGTACACCTTCAACCATTCTATTATATAATTGATATGTAATTATATATTTAAAAATATTTCCAACAGTTGCACTAAATTTGTCATAAGACTTATTTAATGAACTCATATCTTTTGCGTGAGCCTGTGCTTGATTACTAATTCTTTGAAAATTTTGTGCTTGTTCTTTTAGTAATTTTGATTCCGTTTCAGTTATATTTGTCACAGACTTCCAAGCATCATATTGTTTCATTAGTTCTTGGTGCTCTTGTTTTAGTTCGTTTATCATATTTTTGTTTTTCTTTGGTGCACTAACTAATTGTTGCATTTTTTGTTCTACATTATATGCTTGTTTTTGTAAGTCTATTATCTGTCGAAATTCTGATTTTTCTTTAGCAAGTCTTTGTTGGTATCCAATTTGGTTAGCCATATGGTCATCCATCTGTGCTATTTGCGCTTGTATCGCTGGAATATCTCCATATGTATCTCTAATCTCTTTTAATCTTGCTTGTATTTGGTCAAATCTCCCAGCTGTACCATCTGGATATCCATACATATATTGTTCTTCTGATGGTTTTAACGCATTTTTAGAAGTGGTGTTATTTTTGGCATTCTCCGCTTTCTTTAATAAAGAAATGTATTCGTTTATTAATTTTTGATACTCGGTCATAGACTTGTTTGCTGCGCTCATTCTTTGAGAGTCTGCTTTTGCTACTTGTTCTATTGCATTTTTTTCATCAGTAATTCTATTGATTGTATTTTTATGGTTTCTAATAGCATCTGCTTCTTGCTTTTGTTGTTCAGTTCCAACTCTTTTAATAGCACTTAACGTTCCATTAAAAGATGCATTTAATCTATTTAGTTCAGCTATTTGTGTCTTTGTTCCACCCGTATTTGCTATCTCTTTGTATAATGATGTTATTTGACTTGACAAATTTTTTAATTTTCTTATATTCTCATCCGTATGTAATAAGTCCTTCGTCCCTAAAGCCTGTTGTTGGGTTTCCTTAGCAATATCTTTCATAATAGATGAGATTGCATTCTTTAAGCCCTTTATTTTAGCTTCTGCTACTCTTGTATCAAAATTTATTTCTTTATTTTTGGCAATATCTATCTCTAATTTATCTATCTGTTTTTGAAGCGAATCAATCTTTTTTGAAGCTTCACTTGTATTTGCAGTAAATTTTAAATCTGCCATCTATATTTTCACCTCCACCTATCTAAAATTCGTTAAGTACTTTTTGTATTCTATCATCTAAATGTTCACTTACATATTTATCTACTAAATCATATAAATTTAAAGGCTCGTGTCCTTTAATTATTCCTGCTTGCATAAACATTTCCATTTCATCTCTAACATCTGTTTTATCAAAACTCATATATGTTCCAAATTGTCCATATCCATTATCTATTGAATCCAATACTTGCCAATCAAAGAGATTGTATTCTAGATGATAATTCCCTTCAAAGTTTCCTCTAATAGACATCTTTATCAACTCTCCCAATCTCATTTTTTCTTCTAATTGATATGACCTTTCATAATATTCTGGATTGTATTCTCCATAAAAATCTGATATTAATTTTTGACAATAGTCTTCAACTTCTTTAGAAAAATTAATAAGAGCTTGTCTTACTGCCATTCCTAAGGCAATATGATAAGCTCTTAAATCTTTATAAACTTTCCCATTATTTGCTACTATCTCCATTAGAATCAACTCCATTTTTACCTATTTCTTTTTCTAAAAGAAATGCAGTTTTTTGAATTGCTCCTTGTAACTGTTTTTTTGTTCCTTCTTCCATCAATGTTTCGTCAAGCATTACATCCTTTATTGCTTTCATTGATGGGTCATTGTACGCCAATATTCCCTCTATTAATTTCAACCTATCTGTACTCTCTCCATCAAACATATTTTTTAATTTTTGTTGCATTGTATCTAAATCTTCTATAGAAGGCATTGTTTTAAATAATTTATCTAACTCTCTAATCGTTTTTAATTCTTCTTCTCTTAAAACATCTTCCATAACATCATAATAATGTTTTATTTGAATATTTTGTTGTAAAGCCATTTCTAAATAGATATCATAATTTTCCATCCCCATATCTAAGGAAGAAATGTCAAAATTCGTAAAATGTTCTAAAGCATCAAAATATATAATTGACCTTTTAAGAAAAGAATATTGATTGCTGTCTGAATTATCACACAATTGTATACGTCTCATTGTTTCCCCAACAATTAAAAATTCATCCGTTGAACTTATTTTACCAACAAAAATATTCTTAGAAATTAATAACTCATAAATTTCATTTACTTCTTTCCCTTGAATGTCTTCTAAAAAATTTATATAAGATATTTTATTGTTTTCTTCCATAATTCTTCCCTCCATATTTATTTAAAAATAGCACTTTCTATATGTTTATGACCTGTTTTATCTTTTGATAAAACCATTTTTAAATGGTCAACTAACTATCTAATCACTTAAAAATGGCTTTATCAACCATTTTTTAATTTACACATAGACAAAGCTTATAATTCCTGTATTCGACAATTTAATATAAAATGTTTTTCCTGATGTAGATACTGTTATTGTATCATTGCTTTGCTTTATACTTCTAGCAATTTCTCTATAGGATACCGTTCCACCATAATTAAAAATATGATACAAAGCAACAGATTGGCTCCAAGCAACGGACAATAATCCTGTATGCCCTTTTTCTACATCAATACTGTATTCCTTTTTCCAACTTAAGTCTTGCATACTATTTGCTTTATCATTTAAAATAATAGTTAAATTCTGTCCATTACTTGTATAAACACTATCTACGTTCACAATAGGACTAAAAACTTCTCCATTTTCATCTTTTAAGTATTTTTGTTTTATTATACTCATTATCTTACTCCCATCTGGGAGCACAGAATGTATTTCTATACCCCCCCCCACCTGTAGAGATGAGAGGAAAATATTTTAATTTACATATATAATATCCGAATAGAGTTTATACTCTATTTCATCTTTTTTAAAAAATACTACCCTTCTAAAACCGCGTGGTTATCCACTTTTTGATAGCCTCTTCTAACCATAAAAATCGAATTTTATTATTCATCTGTTCTTCTTTTGTATTTCCACCACATACAACAAATATTCTATTTTTGTAATGTTGTCTTCCTTCACTAGATTGATTATTATAAAACCATCTTATCAATCCTTCTATTCCGTCTTCTGTATCTAAATCATATTTTATCTCTGATGTAAAAGGATATGTAGTTAATTTAACATCATACTCAATTCCATCTATATAGATGTCTTTATTTTTATCTTTTCTGTTTTCCACTTTTTCTGCCCCATACTTACAAAACAATTGTTCGCAATAAATAGAAGAACAAAAATTTACCCATCTATGATAAGCATATTTTCTATCTTCTTCTTTTGTTAATGCGTTATCACATAGAAGTTTTAATGTTTTAAAATCTCTTACATCGTAAATAAATTTTGTTTTTCTGTCTTGTTCATTATTCTGGACTCCCCAGTTAGTTCCTCCAACGATTATTGCCTTTTGTAAATCTTCTAATGTTATATCCAATATTCTCACCTATATATATTATATAATATCGACAAAGGTTTGTCAAGTTAGATGGAAATTAAAAAAATAACATCGGAGATAGTCTCCCCGATGTTACTTATATCTAAAAATTATCTCCACAATATTTTACAAAGCAATCTAAGTATCGAATTGTTGTAAAGGAGTTGTCTCTCCATAATCTAAATGATATTGTATCTCCCTTATATAAATGTCTGCATATGCTTCCACTGCCACCCATTCTATATGTAAACCTTGAGGCAGAAACCCAATTTGATTCTCCACTTACTACAACATCTAACAATACATCTTGAGCGACATTTGGATTATCAGGAAATCTTGCTGCTATTCCAATAATATACCAACCATCTTGTTTGACACTATATTTTGGGATTCCATTATCAGAGGCTTTTATTAAAAGATTTGTATTTGTATATTCGCTATACTTTTTACTCCAATTAATACTTTTATTTGCATCAGCAGAATTCCCGCTAGACATACTTCCTTCACTTCTGTGAACCATTGCAGCTAATCTTATACAATTTCCAAAAGTTTCGTCATAATTTTTAGTTCCAAAATATAAGCTACTACTATCTGTAACAGGACTAAATATCTCATTATTTTCGTCTCTCAAATATTGAACTTTAATATTTCCTCCACCTAAAGATGCTTCATCACTTATTTCATATTGTTCTGATTTTATAATAAATATTTCAGATGCACTTATTTTCTTTGAGGTACTTCCGTCACAATAATATTGAAAACTAATCTTGTCATCTTTGTTTAACTGTATCATATTCGAATGAGATACTGCACATCTATCAAATTCTTGTTGTACCCATCGAGAAGTCCATTGCCCATCCGAACCATTATTGTTAATACAATATCCTAGCATTATATTTCTTTTTAAATTAGATGCTCCAACTAAACTTTCTAATTGAAATCTAACATAAATAGAATACCAACCGTTATCTGGAATAATATATCCATCAGTTGAGCTAAACTTTCCAAATTTATCGAAATCTGATGTCTGTATTTTATATGGGGTAAAAGTAGTTGCAGCAGATATAGTCGTATTTGATGAATGTCCAACAAATATTAAAGTAGAATATTGGGACATCCAATCAATTACAGCTCCTTTATCTTGTTTATAAACTCCCCCCCATATATGTTACTGGTGAAAATACATTATTTTCTTCATCTTCTAAATATTTTTGTTTAACACTCATTAAAATCTCTCCTTATACTTTTTTCACCATTACATAGACATTATGTTTGTCATTAGTATTTGAATCATCATAGTTATTTACTTGTATATATCCATTTTGTGGAACATAAACTACGCAATCTAAGTATCCAGTAAACCTTTTAAAATTTCTTTCCCACACATTTATCTCAGATACTTGACTCCCAGAGGAATTGTAAACTCCTAAAGCTTCCGAACAATCTGAACCAGCTGTTGTATCCGTATATCTTGAAATAACAGTGACTTCATAATATCCTTCAGGAAGTATTAATTTTCCACCAACTGTTACGTTAACCATTCCACTTTGGCTTATTATCTCATCTGTAGGATTTTTATTATTCCCATTTGTTGTGCATTCAACCCTACCCTTATATACCTGTTCTTCTAAATGGTCACTAGATATAACTTCTCCGATACTTTCTCCAGTATTTAAGTATACACTACCTGTACTCACAATAGGAGAGATAATGTCTCCATTCGTTCCCTTTAAATACTTTTGCTTTACACTAGACATATAAATCCCTCCTAATTTTTAAACATTATTATTTTTCGTCATTTTTAAAACTTTCCCATTTTGTACCAGTACCATATGCGTGTACTCCACCACCAATATTTCCATTATTCATTTTAAAATATACATTTGTAAATCTACATTCAGCTTTACTTGTAGGAGAAGTAGTAAAAAGCTTTGTAGAATATACTATTTCTGCTTCGTTTGGGTCTTGTTCTATTATAATTGTTCCATTCTCGATACTAGATGTATCTAAAGGGTCACTTTCTACATTTCCTTGGTAGAAAAGAACTTGATTATATTTATTAAGCCCACTTTCCATTCCCAAATCATCAACTTGTATATAGATTCCATCAAAAGTATCTGTTGGTTTTTCTTGAGAAATATATAAATTTATTCCAACTACAGAACCAGTTCCTTCTACTCCTAAAACTTTCTCTCCTTGAACAATTTTATCAGCGGTCAAATTCATTGCTGTAGCAACTTTTGATGCAGGAAATATTAATCCTATAGTATTATTTGGTCTAATTAAAACATTTTCATCTTCTCCAGTAAACAAAACTGTTGTAGCAAATGCCTCAGGATTCTCTGGAGTACCATCTCCTGCGTTATAAACAATAGTTATTTCTCTATCATTATCTCCATCATATATAGGAATTTCTTCATCTGATAACTGCTCAATTACATTTCCAGTAATTTTTTGTCCATTGACATACGCAATTTTTCCCTCTACAATATCTGATGCTAATGCTGTAGCATCTGAAGTGAATGTTCCAGTAACACCTAAACAGGTTACACCGTTTTTAAAATTTTCAGGCAATAGATATGTATCTTTTTGATTCTTTATCTCCTGTAAATTTTCTTTTAATGTTGCCATTTAGCACTCTCCTCTCTTTTACCCGTTTGTGCCCAATATATCTTCTGCCAATTCATTGCTTTCTGATATTGTATTATTTAATTCATTAATTTGTTGTTGTGCCTCTTGTGTTGGGTCATATGTTCCAATAACACCTGCGATAGTTTCTCCAGCCTTAATTTTATCAGCTGTAATTCCTAATACTTGTGCTAATAATTCGTTTGTGATATGTACTTCGACTATTGAGCCTGTTTCATATAATTTTGATTGTACATTAGCATTAGTATAAAATTTATACCCAGTATCGTTATCTCCTTCTCCACTTGTTGCAGTTTCTAATCCATATTCTTCATTTGATATAGTCACATCTGGTGTTGTACCTGTTGAAGCTGTACCCACTACATTTAATATAGTATTACCAGATACTATTTTATCAGCAGTTAAACCTATTGCAGTAGTTATATCTGCATAAGGAGCACTAAATTTCATATTTAGATTACTATCTAAAGTTTGTTTAAGTGTATTTATGGTTGTTAATTCTAATGTACTATCTTCTGTATTATTTGTTACACCAGCATTGTCTACTGTAAATGTACTTGTATTTGGGAATAATGGTAATGTTCCTGTTATTTTTTGTCCATTTACATAAGCAGTTGCACCTTCAAGAATTTGATTTGCAGTTGCTGTAGCATCTGATGTATCAATTTCTTCCTCAGGAGCATAAGTACCTGTAACTCCTAATATAGAAACATCTTTTTTGATGTTATCTGCTACAATATTACTGTCTATTGCGCTAGTAACGGCATTAACAGTTACAGATGTCAAACCATTATATTGAGCATCTGGAGATATTGTTTGTTCTGATGTTGAAGGAACAACTGTTTTTGTTTGTCCTTTTAATTCAACTATAGAGTCTACCAAAGCACTATATTCATTTAACTTTTTTCCTTCGTCAACAATAACACCTTTATTAGCGATTAATGTTTTTAATGCACTTTTTGCATTTTCTAATCTTTCAATTTCTGTTTGTATACTCATACTAGATACCTCCTAACAAAGATTCTACATCTCCAACTAATCCATCAACATATGCTTTTGTTGTAAAATCACTATTATTAGTTAGTTGAGATGTTGTTGTTGGGATTGCAGTTACATCTGCTTTCTTTTCTAATTCTGTATCAACATATGTTTTATCTGCCTTTAATCCAACTTCAATTTTTGTTGCTAAATTGCTTATATCTGGAATATCTGCGATTTTTGCATAAGTTCCTTCTGCATCTGTTTTCTTTAAATATTCTGATAGGTTTACTTCTGATGTTCCTATTTTCTCTGGATTATTATTTACTAAGATATATTCATCATAAACATTTTCTTCTCCATTTTCTGCTGGAACAAAATATATAATATTTGTTTCTGTAACTTGTTCTTTATTAGAAACAACTTGTAAAGAGATTGTTGTTATCGCATTGATTAAACCATCTACTTCAGATTTTTTGTAATAATTTACTAAATCATTTACACTTTTTGTTATAAAATCAGCTATATCTTCTTGTGTTGCTAAATTTACTAATTCTGTTTTTGGAACATATGTGCTAGCTGCATCAGTTTTCTTTAGATATGGAGTTAAGTCAATTGAACCACCTTCTCCTCCACCTTCTCCCATAGATTCTAATGTTGATTTTAGTGTTTCAAGAGCAGAATCTACTTCTGTCTCACTATTATAAGTTTCTTTAACTGGAGCTCCATTATATAGCACATATACTAATCTTTTATTATTAATAAAATCTTTTTCAACATCTTTAATATACATTGAGTTAACTAATCTTTCATCATTTGTTTGAAGAAAAATAGTATTCTCTGCTAACTCATCAAATTTTGTTTGCGCATTTTCTTCACTATCAAATTTCTCTTTAATAATTCCTCCATCATTAAATAAATAATTGATTTCTGATGGAGTGTCTCTGTCTATTTCAACAGTTGTTACCCTTTTCATATTTAAAATACCGTTATCTACTGCTATAAACATATATTATTTCTCCTTTCTATTCTAAATTCAACAATGCTTCTATTTTTAATTTTTTATCGTTTAAGCAATGTTTTATTTGTTCTAAATCTATGTCGTCTTTATCAAAAAAATCCATACACAAATACCCTATAACGCTTCCTGTTACTGTATTTTTTATTGCAATTCCATATTTTGCTTTTACCCCACATTGTTTCATATATTGATATATTGAGTTGTCTAAATCCTTTACGTCTTCTACATCCTCGATAAAACAATATCCTTTATCTCCTAGTTCTTTAACCCAATATGCAAATGCACTTCGTAATTGATTTTGAAAATTATTTAGTAAATGAATTACTCCTGCTGCACACTTTTCATTTGACATACTCATTTTCAATATAGAGTTCCCGAGCATATCATTTCCTCCATTATGATATTTAACAAGACTAACTCTACTTGCTTTACTAGATATTAAAGCTTTTTCTAAAAACAAATCTATTTCTTCATCAATTTTTGTCATTCTTGAATTTTCTTCTTCTGTTAACAAATGAGGCTTTTGAGCTGCACTCAATATTTTTTCTATTAATTCTTGATATTTTCTATCAGACTCTTTTTGCTTTTCTAATAGCAAATCATAATATTCATCTGTTTTCTTTTGTAAATCATCAAGAAGTTTATCATACCTCATTTGTCTTTTGTTCTCCATCTCTTTAACCCTTGAGGTCACTGATGCATCTTTATTTTTCTTCGTAGTATACATATCGTGAAGTTGCCATAAGACAAAACCTGCACACAAAGCAATAAAACCTATATCTGCACCAGTTTTTACTATTTCAAACCATTCCATAAAAAATTCCCCTCTATTTTCTATTATTTTTTGAAGTTTTTAAAGCATTAGCTAATTTCCCTAGTCCTTTCCATTCTCTTTCATCAATCCTTAAGTCATTATAAATTGCGACCATATCTCCTGAACTCCATCCAACTATACTTTGAATAAGCTCTGCTTCTAAACCTACTTTGCTCAAATATGTTACAAAATAATGTCTAAAACTGTGTGGATAGATATCTAAACCAGTCATCTTCTCCCATCTTTTTATCCAACCTCTTACAGTTGCTTGTGTTGCTGGCATTCCGTCTTGTCTTATAAAAAGGCAATTATGTTCCTCAACATTATTGTCTTTTAAAATTTTAGCTCTTACTGGCAACCATCTTTTTAACCAAGGCAAGAAAAGTGCTTTAATAATATATTTATAAAGTTGTTTTCCATTTTTTCCTCTGCCTTTAGTTTTTATTGGTTCTTTTGTTACTAAAAATAAATCGTCAAATGCAGTTTCATTTTCATCCAACAAATCTAATGTAATTCTAAATAGTTCACTTATTCTTGCCCCACTACTTATCGCAAGGGCTATAAATACAGATTCTTGTAATCTTCCTTGTTTATCTAAGTCTTTCATTAGTTTATCTACTGTTTCTACAGATAAAATTGTTTTTTTTCTAACTGTTTCCTTTGGTAATTTTTCTATTTTTTTTACTATATTTCTAAAATCTGCATACCTATCTATTTCGTCTAATTGATTTTCTATATAATTACTTAAACTAGATAGAGATGAATGCATTTGTGCATATCTATTTGGACTATATTTTAATTCTTCAGAACAAAATAAAAAGAAGTCTTGTAGTTCAATCTTCTTTATCTTTTCAAAAGGCTTATTTTCGTTATATTCTAGATTCCAACAAAAAAAGATATTAAAATTACTTTTATAAACTTTTATTGTTCCTTCACTACTTCTTGGCGCCATATATCTTAAAAATCTATCAACTAACTTCTTATTACTTTCTTCTATATTTTCTATTTTTTCTGATGTCGTTATAACTTTCTTAAAAGTTTTTCTTGCCACTTATACATTCACCTCTTTTATTTTTTATAAGTAATTTAATGGATTTACAAAATTTCCATTTATCTTTATTTCTAAATGTAAATGATTCCCTGTTGAATTACCTGTAGTTCCAACATATCCTATTACTTGTCCTTTAGAGACTACATCTCCTTTAGAACAGGCATATCCACTACAATGGGCATATCTTGATATTGTTCCATCATTATGTTGAATAACTATAAAATTTCCATAACTACCAGACCAACTAGCTTGTATAACTTTCCCAGCTTTCCAAGCATAAATTTTTGTTCCTGCTGGAGCTGCAAAGTCTACTCCCGTATGCATCTTTCCATTTCTCATACCATAATAAGAACTAATATAGGAATATGTGGCAAGTGGTATACCACTTAAATATGAAGATTGTTGTCTTCTTGTTTGTCCACTCCTACTTGTTACCTTTTGTTTTTCCTTTAGTTCTTTTTCTTTTTGTTTTTTCTCTTCTTCTTCTTTCTCTTTTTTTAATGAATCAACTTTCTCATCTAAAACTGTTTGTTTAGTTATAACTGATTTATTCTCAATTACTTCCTCACTATTATATTCTATACTTTTTATAGAATTTAATTTGTCAATAAATGCTTTCTTATCTGTTTCATTTTTAAAATAATATACATCTTTATTTATAGTAACTTTTTTACAGAAGACTGTTATATCAAAACTACTAATGAATATTTTTTTTATTTCGTCTTCATTTATCTTATGTTTTGGTATTATACACGTTTGTTCAAAAATAGTTTTATTTATATTACAAGAAACTATATAATACCCTTCATCTTCTAATTGTTTTAAGTACTCATCCATAATAGAAAGTATATTCATTTTTTCTTTACTATAACCAACTGTAACTTGCGCATCCATTTGTTGATTAAATTCATAATACCTATACCCAAAACTAAAATCCTTTAAAATAAAAATTCCCATATGAACTATAAGTAGAACTATAATTATTATTGCTACCCATAGTTTTTTAAGTTTCTTCAATCCATCCCAGACGGGACGGAGCCCATTTGTTTTCATTTTAATCTCCTTTAATTATATCAACCAAAGTATATAATACATAGTTGACTTGATTTTTCGCACATAATTCATAAAATTATAGTTCGAAAGTTTTTGAGATACACTAATTTAAAGGTGGCGGATATTGGTCAATACTATAAATATTTCCATTTACCTTTACTTTTATAGAAGCAATTTTTTTCATCGCTCCATTCACTTTAACATATCCTCTTACGTGTTTTATATTTCCACCGATTTTTGCTATAGACATTCCGTCTGCATATATTGTTATAGAATTAAATGTTCCATATCCAGATTTTTTATTATAACTATTTTTAGCACATATTTGTACTTTTAAAGTTTGTCCTTCTCTTACTGTTGGAGTAAATTTGTAAGAACGTGTAGAAGCACTTATGGAAGTTGATACTGTTGTATATGATGCACCATTATCAGTCGTGTATCTCAATTCGTATGCTGATATTGTTCCACTCCTTGGTGTTGATGCGCTCCATTGTACAGTAACCGCTGTTTGTGGTTTCATTCTACCATTTGTTGCTCCACTAATTGATAGATTTCCGAGGTACTGTTGGACTATTAATTGTTATTCCAATTTGTCCACTATTTTTCCAAGCCGATGTTGCTATTATTCCATCACTTGTTCTTATTCTATATTGAAATTTTACTCCCTCTCCATTTTTTGAGTAGTTTACTCCATTCACAGTTAAATCTTTAATTTTAGATACTGAATAACTAGATTGGTTTTTTGCACTAAAAATTCTTACCCAATCCGTCCAACTACTTCCATTATAAGCTCTTGCCTCCAAATCATATCCAGCGATTCCATTACTTCCAGCTCTTGCTCCACCCCAAGTTAAGTTAAAGCCACTGTCAATTTCTACTGAACTTGGTGCAGTAAAAGTAGTTGGAGCTGTTGGGCTACTATAAACATTTAATGTTCCACCCCAATATGTATGATTCCACCATTGTCCGTTGCTAGTTTTCATACCAACTCTAACTTGATATTTTTGTCCACCACTTGCTCCGCTAATAGTTCTTGTTGCACTACCACCAGTAGCCGATGTATTTACACTTCCTGTATTCCACCAATTGTTACTTCCATATAATGCAACATCTATTGAGTATTCGGCTATAGTGTATGTTCCACTTGTTGCTCCACTCCAAGAGACGTTAAATTGTGGATTGTCTTTGTTTACCCAAGAACCTCCAGCTCCACCTGTTACACTTATAGATGTAGGTAATGTTGGGTTAATAGCAAGTGTTGGTAAAGTCCAACTTCCGCTACCTCTTGCGTTATTTGTTCCATATGTATAAATATCACCACTAGTAGAAGCAGAAAAGCTTCTTCCTCCAGCATTATATAGAGTTTTACTACCACTAGCAAAAGTTGTATTTCTATAGCATTTTGTTTTTCCAGAACCTGCATAGAATACTTGTTCTCCGTCAATATTAACTGCTATACTTTTAGTATAATACCATTGTGCACTTCCTCCACGAGGGATTAGATTCCATCCAATTCTTATCCAGTTACCACCGCTATTTTTTTCTTCAATCCACCAGTTGAACTCCAAATAACGTCCTCCATATCCACCAGAATTAAATGAACCACTTTCTGCCATTCTACTTCACCTCTCTATTCATACACCAAATATACTGTATTGTTTGCAATAGTACTTTTGTCTAAAGCATTATATGCTGATTGTGAAATAACTCTTAAATCACTAACCGTATCATCTTTACTAAAAACAACCAAATTTGAGTCAGAAAAATCTGTTACCATTGTTGGAAGTGTAATATTTACTTTCGTATCAATACTACCATCAAAACCATAGGCTACAATTCCCCCTCCGTGAGCTCCACCAACTGTTATGGTTAATTGCCCTGCTGTTCTCATTGCCAAATCTGCACTAGCAACATTTGCATCTGATGTAATGAATCCAGAATTATTTACTAAGTCACTCGTTTTTGTAGGAATCATCAAATCTATATTATTATCTACCTTTGCAACTTTTTCTCCATTTACAGAAATAGTTAAATAATCTCTTCCTATGATAATATACTCTAAGTTTCTATCTGGAGTTACATCCCAATCAATGAATTGGATTACATCACTTTCTTCTCCTTTAATACCAACTTCATTATATTCTGTACCGATACAACAATGAATGTCATCAATAAAGACCTGAATCTTATTCTCTCCAACAACATATTTATCATCTAATTTAAAATTTGTATTCTTTTTTATTGTACTTGTTCTAGTTCCAGCAGGAGAGGTATATCTAATGACATTAACTGGAAGGTCAAAGTTTTTACTAGAACTTTCTATTAACATTCTTGTATTTGTTGTATCTAAATACATATTCGCTGCTGTTGTTACATAAAGAGTTCCGTGGTCTTAACTCCTTATGAGCTTGTAAATATTCTTCTGTTGTATAGACAGAATGAAATTTCATATCAGACATCCTATAATACCTCCCTTTCACTGTAAACTAAAATAGAACTATCTCCTACAAAATAGTTCCTATTGTTTTCAACCCAGATTTCATAAACTGGTTTATTAATTATTTTATTTTTATTAATTTCTTTTATTCTAATTTCATTATTATCTTTATCAATTAAAATATCTCCGATTTTTAATGATTGTACTTGAACTTCTCCAACACCTTTGACGTAAATTGGATGAGACCAAGTCGCAACCAATCTTTCTTCATTATCTAATGTAATTTCATAAGCAATTCCGTGGGTTATGGCTATATGTATGATATACTTTTTGTTCTTCTATTTTTCCACTTTCCTCACTTTTACTTAATACAAAATCTCCTTCTTTTATTGTCTCAATTGGTTTAAATCCATCTGTTGCTAGTACCATTGTACCTTCTTCAAAACAAGCTGCCCCCATATAAGTATCCGCCTGAACTGTTTTTGTTGTTACAAACCCTGTTTTATAATGATACCAATTTCCTGTAAGTGTATAAGTAGAGTTTGCCGCAATTCCATCTGATGGATATAACACAAAAGTCATTTCTCTAGTTGGTTTCTTTACTGACCTACATAATTTTCCGTCTAATAATAGTTTAAATTCATCTGCGATGCCTTCGGTTCCATCCCAATCTACAAGAATCTTTACAGTCAAACTAACTTCTGTTCCAGTTCTATTTCCACCAAAAGAGTCATTAGAAACATTCTCATTCAATGCCCAGCCTATAGTTTTTTCCCAATTAAATTTCATAAATTGTTTTGTAGCAGAACTAGTCCAACTATTCCAAGAACTATCATAAAAAAAGAATGGGTTACCTAGTTTCTGAGCCATATTAGTACTTTTCATACTTGATAGAGTTGCTTTATTAGTTGTATCTGTATGTCCTGTATCTGTAAAGAACATTCCAGCGGAATTGTAGTCTGACGCATAATAGCAATTGTTTGAAGTTCCATATTCACTCATCCCAATTATTCCTGCACTTGCCCCACTACCTGCATTTAAACAACTATCTACAAATCCTCTATACGTATATCCTGCAATTCCTCCACTCCAGACACCATTAATAGTTCCGAAATTTGTACATCTTGTAATGGATGAACCAATTACATAATTCCATCCAACTATTCCTCCTGACGTATATCCCGAAACACTTCCTATATTTCTACAAGATATTATTTCTCCAGAATTTTGTCCTGCAATTCCTCCACAATCCGTTGCTGCTCTGCTTGTTGGAATTGAAATGTCTGTTATAGAAAGACATTTTCTTATTATTCCCGTATTATTTCCTGCTATACCTCCGACATATAATGTATTATCACTATCATCATCCATAATATTTGCATTAGAATAGCACTGTTCTATTAATCCACTATTATATCCACAAATCGCTCCTGCGTATTTGGATGCATACATATATTGATTTAATACTTTTAAGTTTTTTATTGTCCCAGCATTATATCCTATAAATCCCGAATAATCATAATATCCATCTATATACTGTATGCTAAGCGTATGTCCTTGCCCATCGAAAATTCCTTTAAATTGATGTGTGCCATCTCCTGCTGGGGTAAAATCTACGTGCTCACTTGCTCCAGAAGTAACTACATCAGTTAATAAATATACTGTTTTTCCTTCATAAGTATTTCCATTATTAACATCATCACAAAATTGCAAAAATGCTGATTTAGAATTTATATAGACCTCATTTCCTTTGCTTGGAATAATAGATTTTGTGAATATTGGAGTCACTTCTATATTACGATAAATTCTTACCCATAATTCAACTTCTTTTTGTGCTGAAGCCATTCCAGTTTCTGTTGGAGCTGGGAATCCCGAAACTCCACCTGCACTATATGGTTTATATTGACCTATAGCACCATACCAATTTGTATGTCCTGCCTCACAATCCATATATGAACTTGCACTTGTACTAAGTGCAAGCCCATATTTCCAGTTTGTTGGAAAATCTATATGTACTGCTTGGTATCCCATAGTTGTTGCTGTTTGTGATGCATCTCCTTTTACATTTAACGGATTTGCTACTTGTGTCCATCTATTGTATTTTGTAGTACTATATTTTGGATAACATAACATAAATTCATATTTTCCATTATAAAAATAATTATCCATATCCCCTAATCTACTATATCTATTCGCACCAACTACTTCAAATCCTTTTATAGGATACATTTTTGCTTCACTTGCGTTAATAAAATATTCAGCCTTAGTTGATACATCGTGCCATAAAATTCTTGCCCATTCTGAACCATCATCCATAACTTTAATCTTCATATCAGAAGTATCTGTCTTGTCAACTCGCTTTAAATTATTAACTCCTATTGCTTCCCATTTTGTACTAGATATTTTTTTAAATACATTATACGTGTCGTTACAAATTGTTATTTCATTACTTGTTATATTGTCTGAATAAGCCCAGTTATATATATCTGTGGCTCTTACGCTAAACTTAACTTTCATTTGGGGTAGATTCTTAAGTTCATTGTTGTCTTGTATAAAATTTCTTATAGAATAATTCAATCTTGTTGTATTTAGTTGATTTACTGCAACTTTATCAATAATTGTATTTCCATTCATATCAGAGACAGAAAGCCAGAGTCTATATCTTAAATCGTATGTTCCTTTTGTACTACTGGTAAAACTTACAGAAAAATCTTTACTTAACTTCTTTTCATTATTAGATATAGTTAAATTTTGTGGCAAAGTTGGAGCTTTTAGAAAAAGAAATGTTGTACATTTCCACCAGCTTCCATCTGAACCAAGTGTGTTTGGAGGTATTAGTCCAAGATTATACCAATTATTTATCCTAAATGGACTATGTAACCAGTTGTTCGTTACTCCGTCACTATCACGTACATAATTATATAGCATTTTAAATGAGACAAATTTTCCAGAAGCAGGAGTAACATATTTACTAACATCAAACGAAAAAGATACGTTATTCATTGAACTTGGAGTTGGGTTTGTAAATCTTTTTACTTCTTTCCATAAGTTTCCATTTTTCCAATCTGCATCAGCACCTTCAGCGACCATAAATGATATATAATTAATTGACCTCATCCCAAAATCATTCATTGTTGATTGAATTGCACTACTATAGTCAGTTAATGTCATTGTAACATTATAATTTCCGAGGAGTTCTGTCCCAACTTGTTGTTCCGTCCATATATAACCAGTATTTATAATCTTCTATTTGCCAACCTGCCATATCTCGCTCCTCCTTCTATAAATCTAATGGTAAATCACAAGTTAACCCTGTTGATTGTGTTGTTACATATCCTTCTACTCCATCTGTAATAGCAACAATTGTTCCTGTAGATAAACTGCCTGCATTTGAAGCAAAGTTTGTTGCAGACATAGCCATAAAGTTCTTAACGCTATTATCACTACTTGGAACCCAATGTTTATCATTTGTTATCTCTGAACCTTTAATTGATGATTTTCCTGTTAATAAACTTGCAGGCACTGCTGTAATTGGGATTACTATATTTTTTGTTCCATTAAAACTTTGTGCCGTACCCGTCACTCCAGATACTCCAATTGTTCTAGCTGTTGCAAGTTTTGTAGCTGAACTAGCATTACCACTTAACGCTCCCGTAAATGTTGTAGCATATACATTTGCCCATTTAGAAGAACTTGTTCCTAAATTTTGAGTATTATTAGCTCCGAGGTCTAAGTGTACCATCTTCTGCAAAATACCAAGATTTAGTTAATGAATTGGTACCTGCTTCAATTGCAGTATTTGACATATATCCTATAATTAAACTAGATTGGTAAGTATTTAAAGTAAATTTTCCATTTGTGGAATTAGATTTAATCAATGTAGTATAAGCGCCATTTGAAGCAGTTGAGTTAATTACAGCAGTACCTTGACTTCCAGCTAAATAAGTACCTGTTGTTTTAGAACTATTAATTGCTCCAGTCATAGTACCTCCAGCCAAAGGCAAGTAACTATGAGTATGGGAGCTTGCAGCAGCTCCTATTTCAGCTAATGTCCAAGTAACATTAGCAGACCCATTTACCGATTTTCCTGAGTTTCCTATCTTTATTGTCCTAGCCGTTCCCCAGTTAGCTGTTGTTATGTTGGCAGAACCATTGAATGAAGTCCCATTGATTGTTCGTGCTGTTTTTAATGTTGTAGCTGTAGTAGCATTTCCTGATAGAGCTCCAGCAAATGTTGTAGCTGTAACCTTGCCATTATCTCCAATTGTCATTAAATTAGTAAAACTTGCTCCAGAGTTAGTACTTTGTTGAAAAGCAAAAGCTGTAGTTCCTGAATTGGCATCATCGGTTATAGCTATTCTTTGCTGATAAGTTCCTTCAGTCCAAGTTATATTTCTTGCAGCTGTTTGCCCTCCATCAAAATTTAAGGCTCCAGTCATAGTACCTCCAGCCAAAGGCAAATAACTATGAGTATGGGAGCTTGCAGCAGCTCCTATTTCAGCTAATGTCCAAGTAACATTAGCAGACCCATTTACTGACTTTCTTGAATTTCCTATAGTAATTGTTCTGGCTGTACCCCAATTTGCTGTTGTAATATTTGCTGTTCCATTAAAACTTGTTCCATTAATTGTTCGTGCTGTTGTTAATTGATTAGCTTTAGTTGCTGTCGCTGCATTTCCTGCCAAATCTCCTATGAAAGAAGGTGCCGTAATTGAATCACCTGCATTTATCTTTCCATTTACTCTTAAAATACCATTAATTATTGTATTTCCTAAACTAGCCACTTAGGCACCTCCTTTATATTTCTATTATTTGTTTCATATTTGTTCTATTATATTTTTCGACTTCTGTTTGAGAATTTTCTTCTAAAAACTCTCCTGTCATAAAAATTCCTTGTTTAGATACATTTGTATTACAATTATCTTCTGTAGGAACTATATCTATATAATCATATATATAATCTCCATTATTCCAAGATGTTATATCCAAACAATTAGGGTAAAATCTTAATTGATAATTTTTATATGTAGATAGGTCAACGCTAAATGTTCCAGTATATAATTTTAATTCTCTTATCCCCAACTCCGCTTTAACAACAGAATTATCAGATATTTTATATTTATGTACTCCAATCATTCCATATGTTCTTCCATATTGATTATCTGTTCCATCAGCAATGTTTTTATTACAATTTTTATTTGGTTTTATATAGATTCTATATGTTTTTCCATCTTCAATAAAATCTGCTAAAGGAAATATTTTTCCTTGCCAAGTAGTGGGAGTTTTATTAAATCTTAATCTTATAGATTTTGCTGTACAATCTACTACTTCTAATGTAGCATTGTCTGTTCCACCCATATCTTCTAAATTAAAATAAAAACTATTTTCTCTATGTTCCATAAATCTACTAGACATTATATCTCCACTTTTATCAACTTTTGTTTTTGTACGATATAATTGAGATATATAATCTTCAGGTAATATACTATTATATATTCTTACATCATCTATTTTTCCTGTTAGATTTTCTGCTGTTCCATTATATGTTCCTATTCTGAAACCAGATGGAACTTTAATGATTCCTGTATTTTTTGTGTACGTTCCTGCATACTCTCCATTTATATAAAACTTAAATATATCTCCATCTAACGTAATTACCAAATGATTCCAAGCTCCATTAACTAAAGACTTTGTTAAAGTTGTAACTTTGTCTATAGCTGATGTGCTATTATTATTTGTGTATATTGTTCCTATTTTATTTACATCTATTATTCTAAATCTTAAGTAATTCCCATTAAAAGAAATTATATTATTATTTGCATTAGCATAGTTTGGGAAATTGACCCAACAGCTTAATGAAAATGCATTTTCTTGTCCATAGAATATAGAAGAAGTTTGACAATAAATATTTTGTTTCCCATTAAATTCTACACTATATTCTCCTTCTGCACTGTCCTCGTTCCAAGTTAATGCATCTCCTTTAACCGTTCCATCATTTCCATAGCCACTTTCATCATAAATAATATTCTCATCAAACCCTAATTGAGAATATAATTCATCTTCTTCATTAGGGAACCAGTCTAAATCACATTCTCCTTTTATTAAACTAATATTAGTAATATAAACTGTTTTTCCAGATGTGTTTACTCTAAAGCTTAATGTTCCTGCTGCATTGGTTGCAGTAAGTGTTATTTTACCTACGTATCTATGCCATTCTGTTGTTAAGGTAAATTTTTCAGAAAAATCTACAATCGAACGTGAAGCATCAATTGTTACCCCATTCTCAGTACTTTTTGCCCAGAAAGAGACTGTGTATGGAACTATTTTATCTGTCCATACATTACTTACAGTCCTATATATTCTACCATTTGCTCTTGAACTTCTAACTTTAAAACATTGACCAAATTTGTCGTCTGCTTCTGATGTTATTGTACAACCTTCTTCTGTCCAAGAAGACTCTTTATTACTTTCTACAATTAAGTTTTCATATTTTCTCTTGTCATTAAATCTATAATGTACTACACAGAGATTGGATATCTCTTTAACTTCTAATTTAGACAATACTGTATCATAAATTCTTAAATCACTCATTGCTCCAACAAACTTTCCAGTTTCTCCTATATGAAAATTTGTTGTTAAGTATCCACCTAATCCAGTATCTGTATAAGTAAGTTCTCCATCAATATAAGAATATATATTTTCTCCATCATATACAACACCAACGTGATGCCATTCTTCATAATTTTGTATCAAAATTCGTGTTCCACTTGAAATTCCAAATGGAGAATTATTATGCCACGAACACGCTCTTGTTTCAGCCGTTGCTTCAAATCTAAATTCTGCCGCACCAGCATCATTAGATTGTTTACACGTAAATCCCAGCAAATCCGACCAACTTGTAGTACAACTATCTACTCTAGCCCAAAAGAATATTGAAAAATTAGTTAATTTAGGTAATCCTGTAAAGTCTACTCTTTTATTTAGACTAATTCCCTTTTCTAATTTCCCAACAGTGTATTCTGGAGTACTAGTAGATGTGACATCTCCACAGATACCTAAATTTTCTATATTTCCATTAAGAGGTAACCATACTTGTAAACTCATTACAAAATACCCCCTTATTATACAAATACAAACTCAATACATTCATTTGTAGAATTATATTGAACTTTTGCTTTATCATTATAATTTACTACTCCAGATTTCGTTTCTAAGTCTGTTCCTGCTGTAATTGTTGTACCTGAGTTGATTGCTTTAGCAACCCCTAAACCACCAGAAGTTTTTAAACTTCCTGTAGTTGAGGAAGTTGAATCTGTTGTATTATTTATTGCTGTTGGTAAAGCAACACTCGCCTGTGTCCCAGAGACACTTATTGCGGTGGAAAAACTACTGTCCGTTCCAATTTTATGCTGAATACTTAGATACCCAGTTAAATTTAATATTTTCCAACTTCTATTTGATGTTGCTCCATTTCTATATAAATAAATTCCTGCTGTACTACCATCGCTCTGAATAGTTAATTGATTCTCTGTTGAAGTATTGATTGTTAATTTTCCAGTCATTGTATCTCCAGCAATATCTACTTTTCTATCCAACGCTGCTTGTTGCGCTGTAGAAACTGGCTTGTTTTTATCTGAAGTATTATCTACATTTCCCAATCCTATATTAGATTTTGTAAGTACTACTTCTCCTGTCATATTATTAACACTTATAACAGAACCTTTACCAGCTCCATCCTTCCATCCAGCTCCACCTTCTTTATCTTCATCCCAAATCCATACAGTATCGGTAGTATTTACGATTGCATAATCTCCTGCCTCTCCTGTTGGATGTGCCTTATTTAATGCAGTTTCCGTTTCATAATATCCCTTGAATTTATTTGCTTTCGTTAAAATTGTCCTATCTGCTGTTGTTAAATGCACTGTTGTATCATTTTTGTGTGTTGTTAAAGCACCGTTTACTGTATCATAAGCACTTTTCAATGCAGCAGCTGTTGCTGCTTGAGTTGTACTCGTACTTGTTCTTGTATTATTTAATTGAACTATACCTTGAACTGTTGTTGATGCTTTTGGAATATTTCCGCTATGATAAACAAGATTTGTTCCATTAATATAAACTGGTTGTGAGTTATTGTAGTTTAAATACAACGCACTCTCAGAAGCTCCATTTTCAGTACATCCCATAATTCCACGAACCCAGAAACTAGCTGATGCAGCAGCTCCTAACACAGTTGTTTTTCCAGTTAAAGTTCCTCCTGTTAAAGGAAGATATTTACTTAAATCACTTGCCTTAGCATAGTAACTAGGTAATTGCCCTCCTAATTTGTTAGCATTATCTGCTTCTTGTGCGTGTTCTGTACTAGGTACTGTAGCACTTCCTTCAAGGATTTTTTCAATGTTGGCTGTATTTGATGCCACATTCGCATTTGTCGTATCTGTTTTTGTTTTTAACTTATTTATCTCATCTGCATTTGTCTGAATATTTGTTGCATTTGTATTTACTTGTGATTGAAGATTTGATACATTTGTATTTGTGGTATCTGTCTTTTGTTTCAATAAAGAAATATCACTCGTGTTCGTATCAATATCTTTTTCTGCATTAGTTACTCTTGTTGTTAAACCTGTTATGTTATTTTTATTTGTTGTTATGTTATTTTTGTTTGTTGTTATGTTTGTTTCTGCGGTAGTTACTCTTGTTTTTAATGCTGATATATCATCCTTATTTGTTCCTATAGCTTCTGTATTATCTTGTATCTTTTCTAGATTTGATAATATATTTCCTGTATTAGTATTAACCTGTTCAGTTAAGTTTGTTACATCTGTAGAAGAGGCATATTCACTACCTTCTTTACCATCCAACAAATCGGCATTTAAGTTGTCCACCAAGGCACTAGATTCAATTTCTAATGATTGTACTTTTAATTTTCCAATTACTCTCAAAAATCCATTAATTATTGAACTGTTTAAGTTAGCCAAATAATGCCACCTCCTTAATATTCATATAAAGTTTCTGCTTGAACTGTTTTTTGCTTATTGTATATTTTCGCTTGTTTTTCATTTGTTTCTTTTAAATTATATGTTTTTATTTCCCCATTTTCGAAAATTTTAGTTTCTTGTATCTCTTGGTTACTATCTGAATATATATATATCAAAAATTGGACAGTAATTTCGTCCACATTTGAATCTTTTTCAGAAGCAACAAAAGTTATGTACATATCCGTGTCTTCTGCTAATGTCATTGTTTTATAATTATCATTACGATTAAGCATAACAAAGTTTTGTGACCAGTCTACTTTGCTAATAAAAAATCTTCCTGTTGTATTTGTATAATTATCTCCAATAATATTATAAATTCTAAATACTTTGTATGTACCAGCAGAAAATCTCATTCTAACTCTAAAATATCTTGGATTTTCTGCTCCGTTTGTAGATGTTATTATTAATGAGTTGTTGTCAAAAAATGCATCTTTAATATTTGGAAGTTCTCTATAGTTTGTTACATTATCAAAGGAGAAGATATTATTATCTTTAACTTCAATCAATTCACCACAAGACATATTCCCATTATTATCTACTTTTACTCTTTCTTGATACATTTTCTTAATATATGTCTCATCTAATACTGTAGCATAAATTTTTAAATCATCTATTTTTCCGTCTAACTCTAAACCTCTATTATATCTTAAATCTCCTATAGTAAGATATGCGCTTTCCCAATCTACTCCAGTAATATTACTTTTAGATTGGCTAAGTTCTCCATTTAAGTAAACCTTTAAATCTCCTTGCTTTTGAGCTGTAACTACAATATAATGCCATCTATCTCTTTGTAAAGTAGTTGGAGATAAAGATGTATGATATAAAGTAGAAACTAAAGAAACTCCATTCCTTCTAATCCATATTCCATAATTTTCTGCATCAGGAGAACATCCCAAAATTGTATTATCCCCAGTATTATTATCTACCTCTGGGACATAAAGCCAAAAAGAGATTGAGATTTCTGGAACTTCATCAAATATTTTTGATGTTCTGACTACTCCATAAGTATTCTCTCCACCGTCTGTCACAGTTTTTGATTGATAGCATCCTTCTCCAATTTTTGCATCTGTTGAATAATATATTGTTGGTAGAAAATTACTTGACCCCATAACAGTTGCATTATGTCCAAATCCAGATTCATCATATAATATACCACCTGTTCCATCAGAAAGTACTTCTTTTTTTCCTAAAACAACCCTAAAGTTAGAAACTGTTGCTGTCCCATTTAACAAATAATCACATCTTATTTCTATTGAAATATTCTGTGAATATTGTGAAGCTGTTGTTATTTTATAACATCTTTCTATATGATATAATCCATTTTTTAATAAATTAATATAACTTTCCGTTCCTTCTGTAAATCCGTAACGCACCACTTCTTCCATATAACTCATTTGAAGTTTTTACTAAAGTCCCCCATTTTGACGAACCATTAATAACACTTCTACTTTGAAGAGTTAAGATTCCTCTATTTTCTTCTACAGTTTCTATATCTTTTATATTCAAATCAAATGATATTGTTACATAATTGTTTTCTACAATATAATCTTTATCATATTCTATATCTCCTATTATAAAACACTGATTCTCTTTCCCATTTAATAAGGAACTAATGTCTGTTCTAGTAACTGTAGAAATTTTTGGGTCTTCTACTGGAGTGTCAAAACTATACTTTAAAATCAAAGACCTATATATTTCTTGTATCTCAGACTGCGACAAAGCGTGGTCATAAATACGTAAATCATTCATCTTTCCTTTAAAGTAATTATTATTTCCTAAAACTGTATTACTTTCACTTGATGCTCCTATAGTCATATAATTTCCTATATGTTGAGTCGTTGATGTTATTGTTTTTGTTTGTTTAAATTCTCCATTTATATAATAAGACAGATTTCCATCATCATTCACTACTGCAAAATGAGTCCATTCTCCTGCCTTAAAAGAGTAATCTGTTGTCCACTCTGAAGAGGTGGTGTCAATACTTGCATCAATTCTTAATTTATTAGAAGTAACAATGAATATAGATAGTCCATATCCTATATCTGTTCTTGAACAGATAATCGTATGAGTTACTCCTAAAGAGTCTAAACATATCCATCCACAAATTGAATATGTTGTTGTGTTTTTAAATGGGGAGTTATTTGCTTGCAATGAATTACTGCTAATTACTGCTGATTTTCCTAGCTTACCTAAAGCATAGCTCATTGAATTCTTACTTGTTAAATCAAAATTACTATCTCCATTATTTCTTAAATCTCCATTAAATGGATACCAAGCTATTAACCCGCACTTTGTCTCCCTCCTTTTAACACATTTATATTATTCTTTTATCTGATTGCTAAACATAAATGACAAACTATTATCTGATACATTAAACTGTAAATATGAATTTTCTGTAATTCCTACTGTTCCATTGACAGTCAAATGTCCATCTATTGTACTATCTCCAATGTATGGCACATACCTATTATCTATAATTGTATCATAGTTATGATAGCAGTCTATAGACAAAGCATTAACGTTATTAGAAATCATTGTTCCTAGTTTAAATATTCCTTCTCCATTTTGTGCTTTTAAAACAATTTGAATTTTATTCCATCCTTGAACTAAGTTTAAAGACAAAGATTGATTTTCTGCCGTATCATTTTGTTCAAAAACAATATTTTCATTGATATAAATTGATACGCCATTACTATGTTGCATCGTTGTAGTACTAATCGTTGTATCTGTTTGCATATTAACAAAAGTTTCTAAAACTATACCTTTTTTTTCATTTCCAGTTAATGTTTCGTTTAATAGGTTATCCGCTGTATCTTCTATTTCCCATTGTTTCTCTAGACTTAATCCTTGTATGTCTTTTATATATTTTACTGCGCTATCCCAAGCAGAAGCATCATATGATTTTGCGCTCCATTTTCCAGTTCCTGTACTACCACCACTGCCACTAACTTCATTCCAAGAACTTGACTTAGAATTCCATATATACAACGCACTTCCTACAATCGCATAATCTCCATCTGTCGCTGTTGGGTATGCAGTTTTTAATTCAGATAATAAAGAGTAGTATCCCTTATACTGTTTAAAACGATTGATATCTTCTCTTGATGCAATATTTGTTGTTAAAACCTCAACAAAATCTGACCATACAGCTGAAGATAGGCTCCTTCTTATAAACATTTTTGGAACTCCGTTTGGGTTATCTTCAAATGGCATCCATATTTGTGTAACAGATACGTCTTTCCCTAAATTTTCATTTCTATAATGCCCTATAATAACTGTCCAAAATTGGCTAGTTTCTTCTAAGATTGTTTTGCTTTCTCCTTCAATATTATAAATACCTGCTTTTAAAGTATGAGATTCGGCATCAGAAATAGAAATTTTTTTTCTCTCTGCTCTATCTTCTTTTAATGTCGTAATATCATTTGTATTTTTTGCTATATTTGTTTTGTTAGTTGCTATATTATTTTTATTTGTTGTTATTTGATTTTGAAGACTACTAATATCATCAGCCGTTCCTACTTTAACAAAATCTCCCCAACTTATTACATTATTTGAATCTTTTTTCTGATGTCTCCAAAGTATTGATGTTTCTACTCCAGTTTGATATGGCATCCATATTTGTACCGCACCTTTTCCTTCATCTGACCAATCTCCTTGAATTACAGTCCAATAACTAGATGTTATATCTAATATTGTTGTTGTTTGATTTACAATATAATAAATTCCAGAATTTAATCCTTGAACAGAATTAGCTTTTTCAAGAGTAATTTGCCCTCTATTTGCTTTATTAACTTGTAGCCCTTCAATATTATCTATGTTTTCTTGTATTTTTGCATTTAATTCTGAATAATGAATGTCAGTTAAAATTTCTCGAAACTCTGACCAAGACGAACCATCATTTTGTTGTTTTCTCATATAAATATGTTGATTCCCATCAGAATTATAATTCATCCAAATTTGTGCTGCACTTGGAGTAGTTCCAGTAGTAGTTCTTTCTGAAACAATTACAGTCCAATAGTTGGCAGTAAATTCTTTAATTGTTTTTGATTCATTGTCAATATAATAGATTCCTGCTCTTAATCCCAAACTATCTGCTTGTGCTAAAGTAATTTTTTTTCTATCTGCTTTTGCATTTAATGCTGTTTGTTGTGCTGTTGATATGGGTTTGTCTTTGTCAGCTGTATTATCTACATTACTCAACCCAACATCTGTTTTTGTTAATATTACTTCTCCAGTTCTTCCATTAACACTTATAACTATTCCTTGTTCTGTACTATTTAACCAAGAATTTGATTCGTCATCCCAAAGCCATACAGTATCTGTTCCTCCAACAATAGCATAGTCTCCTAATTGTCCTGTTGGATATGCTTCTTTAAGTTTTTCTATTGAAACGAAATATCCCTTAAAATGAACAACTCTATCAAAATTATTTCTATCTTCTGTTGTCCAGTGACGTTCGTCATCTGCTACGTGAGTATCAAATAGTTTTTTATTCTCTGCAATATCACTAGCATTTTTTGCTATGTTTGCAGTATTGGTAGCAACTTTTGCAACCAATTCATCTAACCAATCAAGAACTTTAGGCATTGCCATAGTTACCACCTACCCTTTCTTTTCTTTTTCTCTTTTAAAGTCTTCTCTTATTGCAATCATACACCCAGAACGTTTATACTTTTCACCCATTCTTGGGCAATTATTTACTGGACACCATCTTATCATTCCACACAAATCTCCTGTAACTGTACATTTTACAATACATCTACAACCTGACGAAGTATCCAATGCGTATTTACATAATGGAAGTTTTTCTCTTTTTCCCATAATTTCACCTCTATTAAAGACTTTCAGAAATGCCTGCTTTTATAAAATTAACATCTCTGAAAAATTATATATTCAGATACTTCTGAAAATTTTTAATATTTGATTTTATATAAAAGTGCATAAAAGTTTTTCTATTTTTTTTGAGTTTTTCTTTTCTTTTTTGTATAATTTTTTTGTTTTGTATTCGTTTCTTTAACTTCTTTTTTCTCAGTAACCTCTTGTTTTTCTTCTATTTTCTTTTCTTTTTTATTGTCATTTTGTTTTAAGTCCAACAACTTACATCCCTTTAAAGTAAATAACACATCTGGACTAGCTTCACCAGTAACACCATATTTAACTCTAGGGCAAATTTGCTTTGTTTCTTTACAAATATAAGCCATTTTTAAAGCTTCTTTCTTAAGTACTAAATTGTCACAAAAATATAATCCCATATCTTTCCCTCCTTTTATCAAAAAAAATAGGTAGATAGCTCTTGCTATCCACCTACTCTTTATCAAAAATTATCTTTTATGCACTAGCGTTTTCTTCCTCAATATAGTATTGAATCTGGTCTGGTTTTACAGCTTCTGTACTGAATAGAGATTCAGCATTAACTGTATTTCCGTCATCTTTTCCATCAATCCATATTGTTGGCTTTCCATATTCTTCTGTAGTATTTGTTATTGTTCCTGATACTGTTAGAGTACTTCCTTCACTAACTTTTTCTCCTTTTGAAACTTCAATTCCACCAAATGTATTACCAGATACATCAATGTCTTTAACCGTTGCTGTAGCACCATTTACTAATAGTCCTTCATTTGCTCCAGTCAACTTACATTCATTGATTTGGTATCCTTTAGCATTATATACTTGCATTGAATAACTTGATGTCCAAGCATCTGTTCCATTTCCTTCTACAGTTAGTTTGTTTATAGTAGATTTTGCAAGGAATACTAAATTTTGTCCTTGGATAACAAATTGTAGTTTATGTCCTTCTCCATTAAATGTTACTGGATACTGGAATGCTATAAGTTCAGTTATTCCAACAATGTCATTTTTTAAATTAACTACTTTGACTTCTGGATTAGCTGCGGCAGCTTTTAGCTCGTCTAAAAGATATACATCTACAGAGCTAGGGTCTTCAGACCCTCCACTAGGGTGTAACTTCGACTTCCGCAGTTTTTGTTAATTTAACTTCTTCGCCTACTTTATACTCAACAGTAATTGTAGTATTTCCTTCTGCAACACCTGTTACAATACCATTTTCATCAACTTTTGCTGTTGCATCAGCTTGAGATGTAAATGTTAAGTCTGCGTATGGTACGTTAACAAATTCGTCTGTTGTTGCATTATAACCTTTTACGATTAGTCTTGCAGTTTGTCCTGCTTCTACTGTAACACCACAATCCATAATAACTAATTCGTCAACACTATCCCAGATTGATTCTGTATATAATATTTGAACTATGTATCCTAGAGTACCATTATCTGATGGACATCCACCTGTTTGAACTGACCAGTCTACTAAAGCTGTCATATTTAAAACAGTTGTTGCATTAGATGTTTGAGATAAATCTAAGTTTAGATTTCCATCTAATTGTGCTCTTGGGATAACTATTTGAAGTTCTCCAACCTTGATTCCAGCTGTTGAATCATATGTTCCATCAGCAGAATAAATTGGTGTTCTTAATACTGCTCTACCAACTTTTGGAGAGAAGTTTGAACCAATTACGAACATTTCTGCGTTAGCACTCATTGTAAAGTAACTAATACATACTTTATCTCCTTCTTTTCCTTCTGGAACTGTAAATTCTTTTGTTTCTGGGTTGATAACTACTTTTGTAGAACAGTTTACATATCCTACGATTTCTTCTGTTCTGCTTCCTAGAGATGCTACTGGATTAGATTTTACGTGACCTTTTCCATCAGCTTCTAGTGTAACTTCGTCTGAAACTCTATAAATACCATTTGGCATTATTGTTGCACCTGTATTTAATCCTAGTCCTTCTAGTGTGAAGTTTTGAGCTGTCATTTGAACTTTTAATTCCGCATCTGAAGGGATTTGGATTAATGTTGCATTACCAATACCACCTTTAATAGCATTTAAGTTTGTACTTGTTGTGATGTTTGATTCTGTAATATATCTTGATTGGAAAAGTAATTCATCTGTTCCAATTGAATAAAATTCAAAATCGTATACGCCTTGAACGTATAAACCTTTGCTATTACAATCTTGCATTGCACATTTCCTCCTTTTAATATTTTATATTATTATCAATAAACTTTATAAGTTTATCTATTTTACGACTCCGCCCGAATGCATTTGAAGCTTCTGCTAACGTTTTCATTTTTCCTTCACTATTATCTTCACTTTTTAGCCAAGATTTTACAGGTATTCCATTTTTAAACGTTACCATACCACTCATTTCTGCACTTCTATAGATTTTATAATGAATAATTCTATCACAAGCCTTAAGCATCTCATTAAATCTATTAACTGTCCAAGTATTCATAATGATTTTAACATCTACTCCTGTAACACAAGAGACTGAATATATTTGGTCATTAACTGTTGGTGCTCCATCTAAAGTAGCTTGTCGTGCAAGAGCTCTTTTGGTTCTAATTATATCTTGATTTTGTCCTAAATCTAGAACTTCCAATCCATTTTGGAAACAAATCAAATCTTTCAGTTTAGTAAATTTACTTGCACTGATTTTATCCCAAATTTTTTCTTTAGTAGTCTTATCTTTTCTTTGAGAGACTAATAAAGAATATACATTTTGACTTCCTTCTTTTTCTATATTGACTTGTAAGTCTGTATCTTCTACGTGAAACACAAGTTTCATTAAATCAATAAAATTTTCTTTAAAGTCTTCTTGCATTGCACATAAGTTTATTACCAACTCCAAATAACTCATTGAGGCTACTTTTGGGTCATTAAAATCTAATGGATTTATCATAAGGACTCCCGCTGTTCTATTAAATACAAAAATATCTTTCATAACAACAGGATATAATGTCAATCCCATATATTTAATAGGCGTCTCTGACAACACATCTGGTTGAAATCTTTCAAAAATATCCATTATCTAATATCCCCCAATCTTTTCTAACATATAGGACTTCTTTGAGCTATCCAGTTACAACTCATAGTAAAGGAATGTCCAGAAAATTGGATATTAAACTTCACAAAGTCACTTCTATCACTAATTCTAGTGTCCATATCATAATTAAACTGTAAAGTTCCTACTCCTCCAACTTCTACTCCATTTAAAGTTTTTAAGATTTCTTCTTGAAGAACATCACTTCTATTCCTTACTATATTGTCTACAACAATTGTTTGAACTCCGAAATGGCAAGGTAAATCAAATTTCCAAGCTACTCCTGACCTAAAACTATTGCTAGGTAATATTCTTGACCTATAAATCCTTAATTGTTGAATTTGGTCATTAACTTCCTCATTTTGAGGAAACATAGTGAAAAATACCCTACAATTTGCTATATCTCCTACTCCCTGATAAATTAAAGACCTTTTCTCTTTTGCAGTTAGGTCTTTCATTTCTAAAGGTTTTGGAATTGGATTTTTATTTTCATCCAAAGTATAATATAGAAGTTTCCATATATTTTCATTCTTCCATAAATACTCCATAACAATTTTGTTTGGAACTTCACTTAATCTTTCGAATGTGTTAAACTTCATTCGATTTATCTGATTTCTCATTTCGATTTCATTCATTACATAATACCTCCTAACCTTATGTTAAGAGTTTGAATTAAATCACCAGAAACATTAGAAAATATTTCTATTTTCAATCTTCCTTTTGTGAATTCTCTATTATTTGTTAAGATAAGTTTATTACATTGTGTTAGATTTCCACTATCTGTTTCAAAACTGAAATAATATCCTTCATAACTTCCTGTATGTGGTACTCCACTCAACTTTATGTTAAACGTTTCTTTATCAGGTACCTCATCAATACAATGATAAAAAGCAATTTCTTGAGTGTCTCCTTGCAAAATAACATCAATAAGTAAAGGATTTATTACATACTCTTCTGTTTGTGGTAATTCTTCTTTAAAAATACCTGTCACTACAAAGCTTCCTTTGATATCTTGATTGTCCTTCATATGACAAGTTATGACTGATTGTCCAATACCAACTACACTTAAAATTCCTTCATTATTAACTTTTGCAACTTTTTCGTTTGAGCTTTCCCATACTACATCAACTGTTACGATATCATTATCTTTAAATACAGAGTAGTTTAATTTCTTATCAAATCCAACTGCCTGTGTCATATCTTCTTCGTTAACTTCTATTCTATACCAATTTTTCTTATAAATATCTGCAATATTGTTATATAAATCATCTTGTCCTTCATTAATATTTAATCTTCTAAGTTCTAGTCCAAGTAGTTTTTCATTAGTTGTTTCGTCATCCATATGACTTTTAAATGCATATACTTCATATACTTGACCTTCTACCTTATCAGGTACTCCACCAAAAACAAATCTTTGATTTAATGTAATTTTTGCTGTATCATCATTTCTTTGTACATTTAATAAAACATTACCTTCGGCAGCTAATATTTGGAATTTTCCGAGGGAAAGCTTCCAAGTATTTATCATCAACTACGCAACGGTATGATAATATATTACCGTAGTCGTCTACCCAACGTAAAGAATTGTTCGTCTTTTCAATACGAGCTACTACATTATACTTTTGATTCTTGTTTATTGATGTAACTAACCAAGTTGTTTCAATATCATTATATATACAAGTAATATAGTCTCCTATATCGAACTTGTATTCATCATATGGATAAGAAAACATTTTTTGATAACCAACTTGGTCATAATCATAGTTTCCTTCTCCTATCCAAACCCATAAAGGTTCATCATAATTAAAATTTTTATAAACCGTCTGGAATTGTGGATTTCTGAAAAAACTTTCTTTTATTTTTTCAGCATTTTGATTAAATTCTTCAAGATAGTGATTTTCAAAAGGATTATTTTTATATGATTTAAAGTCTTGATTATATCCCATTGCTCCCAAATAAGGTTTGTTTTTAGATGGTTGTAAAAGTTTTGCCATACTATTACCCCCTATTTGTCAAATCATATGTTTTAGTAATTTCTTTTTGATTTTTATTCTTTACTAGAACTAACTCTGGGTCGCTTTCATATGTATAAGCATTAATTAATCCTTCTATTTCATATCTTTCATTTTTTAATATATTATTAATCTGCTTCATATGTTCTGCTTGAGAGTACATTTTAGCACCAGTACCATAAATCATCTGATTTGTTAATGATTCTTTTTTTAACTGACTTTCCAAGAAAGGAATCCCCATCTCTTTTGCTAAAATAACTTTCTCTTCGACATCTAAGTCATCATAAAAATATCCAATGGCATATGTATATATATTGCATCTAAATTTATTATTAATTGGATTAACAAATGTTATTGTAGATGTTACTTTATCAAAACTAAAGTCTGTTGGATTCATAGGAATAAATACCCCAGAACCCGATTCTGTTTCAATTTCTACATAAATATCCATATCGTCAGGAGACAGCTCTTCACTAAGTTGATACTCAGTTTCTATTCCGTCTCCTAAGATATTATATTCCTTATACTCAAATGGTCGGATTGTTTTTAAATCTTTAAAACATCTTGTATTGAAATGACCAATAGCAAATTGTAGAAATTTATAAAGAATTAGGTATTTTTTGTATATTGGAGCTTGTTTTACTTTTTCATCTTCCATTATAATTGTAGATAATTCATAAATTTCTTCAAATCCAGTCATTTCTAACTCCTTCCAATATTATCTATAGTCCCCACGTTTATATGGTAAATTTGCACGTAAATCTTCAAAATTATAATTTACTTTACTACAGAATATTTTATTTAATGTTAAAGTAATTGTATCAATATCTGATTTAGGAAATTGATTTCTATCATACAAATCTAATGTTTTATATGCTAGTTCGTGCTCTAAAGCTGAAGAGTCTGGTCTTTTTAATAATTCTGTTAGTTTTGATGTTGTAGAAGAAAGATTGTCTTTACTAAACATTTTTAAAACGTTTTCTTCTGACATATCAAATTTCCTTTCAATTCCATAAATTTTATAGAATTTTGGGTCACAGAATTCAAGAATGCCATACTCAAATAGTCTTCTTACTTTATTAATTTGTATTGCTTGTCTTACAAATTCTTTTTCTAGAGGTCTATTTTTTTCATTAGGAAGAATTTTAAGAGATGTATTTCCAAGTCTGTCGATAGTAATTACTTGTGAACCAATACTATTGTTGTTAATATATACTAACTCTTCATCATACTGTTCATCTTTTTGAGTACTTGTTGTATTGGTACTTGTAGCTTTTACTATACTACTTAACTCTTTAATCATATTTCTTAATTCTTCGTTTTCAGCTTCTTTTGCTTTCATCATATCTTTTAATTCTTGAATTTCTTTTTCAGAATTATTTTTTTCTGGTACACTTACTTTATTATCTTTATTTGATGTTGCCATATTTCTAAAACTCCTTTTTCTAAAAGTTGACATTGTTTTCAAAAAATAATATAATAAATACATAGGCGATTTCAGGGTCTATGCGAGAAATCGCGAATATATTTATTATATAAAACTGAAAGCAATCCCAAAACATTTATTATTTAATATTTTTTTATTTATTTTTGTTTAAATTAAACTTCTTGTACACCGAAATGAGATTTTGTTGCGATTCCAGTATCCCAGAACATTTGAACACTATATTCCATTCTGTCTAATCCTTGTTCAATAGCTCCGTTTCTTGTTGTTACGTTAGCTACTCTACTTCTTACCATTTTTACTGGTTTGTCTCCATCATATCCGCTCATTAAGATGATTTTGTCGTTTGGAACTCTTACTCCAATTGAAGTTGTTAATGTGTTAACAGCTTGTGGGATAACGATTGTTCTGATACCATAAATATCAGCAATGTATCCTGTTTTAACTTTTTCATCTTGAACGCTGAATCCTGTTGTTATGTTGTTTGAAATAGCATAGAAAGCTTGGTTTGTACCGAAAGCTTGAACTTCTGAGCTATTTAATGCTCTGATTTTATCAGCCATTAACATATATTCATCAGCTGCGAAAGTTGTTGAATAGAATGGTGTTAAAGCACTTGTTACACCAAAAATTGTTGTGATTATATCAGCATATTGTCTAGCTCTGAAAGAGATAGCAACTTTAGCCATTTCTTTACCAAAATCATAACTTCCTGTTCTTAACATATGGAATGGGAAGCTAACTCCTAATGATTTTCCTTTTGGAGTTAGTGTGATAGCACTTTGGTAACTTTGGTTAAATCTACCAATGTTAGCTCCATAAGAACTATCTTGAACAGGATAAATCATTTTGCTGTCAATTTCAAATGTCATTGAATTTTCTGGAGCACAATCTCTAATATCAGCAAATATTAAAGCGTCTTCAACTTCATTGTCAGCAACAATGTTTACTAATGCTTCAAGAACGATAGCGAAAGCTAATTTTCTAACGTTTTCGTCTTGTACAATTAATCTTTTTCTTGTTTCTGAAGCTGATGTATATTCATCAATTCCATAAACTTGGTCTATTGCATATGTAAATAATGCTTTAGATGTTTTTTCATTATATAAATCATAATCTTTAATTTCTCCATAATAATTTACTGGTAAGAATTCATTTTTACCATATCTTTTGCAAGCGAATCTAATTAAATTAGTAACTGCGCTTACCATTGCATTGTAATCGCTATCTTGTTTAGCGTTTTCATCAGCTGAAAATGTGATTAATGCGTTTACATTTTTAGCTGTATCTCTTACTATTGTATCCATAGTTTTTCCTCCTATTTTATATATTTTTTTTATTTTTATTTCCCTTTTGAAAAAACAGGGAAGCCCCTGTTTTTATTACTCATTTGTGCTGTTATTTACACTAATTATTTTAATACTGTTGCGAAAGTTGTTTTTTCTGCTTTCATTCCAAACATTCCACCCATTGGTGTATCTACTGCAACCTTTTCAATTGCTAATCCTGTTCCAGTAACTTCATCTGCTGTATCTACAACTTTTAATTTATGTTTACCAGTTTGTGGGATTAAGAATTTTCCTATAGCTGCTGTTCCATCAATTTGGTTATCAGATATAGCAAATGGAACTGGTTGATATCCTAATATTACAGCGTGTAATGTTGTTCCTGCTTTGTATGTAAATGTTGTGAAGTTTGGTTGACCTTCTGGTCTTCTTCCATCTTCTAATTCTTCAATTCCTTGGTTTACAATTATTGCGTATCTAATATCTCCTTCTGCTGGCATTGTTGCTTCATAAACTTCTCTATTGTCAGCTGTATCAACTAATTTGTTGATTGCTACTACGTCTCCAGCTTTTAATTCGTCTTCAGCTTGTACATTTACTGTTAGAATTGCTGGAACAGTATATCTTGGTTCACAAATATAATTCATAATCATATCTTCCTTTCTTTTTTTATTTTTTTATATAAATTAGACGCCTAAATAGAATTATAAACAAATACAATTATTCAATTGCATCTGAGTATTTTTCTAATATTCTATCAGCCATATTTTTATCTGATGGCATAGCTATATCTTCACCAGATGGTTTACTATCATTAATAGAAAAATAGCTTATTACTTTTTCCATATCGCAGTAAACTTGTTTTTTTGAATACTTCTTTAGAACATCTGCCATAAATGCTTTAAAATCATATAAAGAGAATTTGTAATCGTCAATTTTTTCTTGAACTACATCTTTGTCTTCATCTTCTAAAGCATCAAAGTTGCAAGTTTTAGCATAGTTAGTTTTGTCTACTCTAAGTTTATCTAATTCAACATCTTCTTTATATGCTTCTAGTTTTTTAACTTTTTCAACTTCTGCTTCATATAAAGCCTTGTATGGTTCAGCAACTTCTAATTCAGCTTTTAAAATTTTGATATTTTGCATTAAAGTAGCAATTCTAGCTTCATAAGTTTTTTTGTCTGCTTTGCTCATTACTTCTTCTTCGTTGATATCTTCCTCTTTGTCGTCATCCTTATCATCGTTGTCATCATCATTATTGTCATTGTCATCTTCCATCTTTGTATTACAAGAATTATCAACTTTTTCTTCTTTAACAGACTCTTCTTCCTTTACTTCTTCTTCCTCCACTTTTTCTTCTTTAACAACTTCTTCATTGTTTACTTCTTCTTCTTTGATGCATTCGTTGTTGTTTTGAGCTTCAGAATTTGTTGTAACTTCTTCTTTTTCTTTTTCGGCTGCTACTTTTTCATCAAATTCTTTTTTGATTGCCATACCCTCGCCCTCTCCTTTCTCTTTATTTATATTTATAATTTCATCAAGTGTCTCTTTAAGATTTTCTTCTTTTCCGAGTTCTTGATTAAAATTAACATCATTAGTTGTATCATCTGCATCATTATAATGTTTGTTTACAACATCGACTTTAATTCCGTCTTCTATTAGGTCTACAATTTCACTAGCTACATCTTCTACTTCAATTTCACCGTGTAAAGCTTTTCCTAATCTTGCAAAATGCTCTTTTTCGTCATCACCAATTTCCACAAAATTCTCTTGTAATATTTGGCTTTTTGATAATTGAACAGCTTCCGCATAAGACTTCATTGCATCTTGTTCTTCTTGCATTAAAATTTCTATATACATTTTATCATTCTCAGATATTTCTTGAGAATCTATTGATACAACTCTAGTTTGAATCGGAGTTTCTCTTGTATAGAACTCTCCATTTTTAAGGTTTTCAAGCAATACTTGATGTTGTACTTCTTCTCTTGCGATACATCTAAACATATCAGCAATAGCTTCATTGTCAACCAATTCTGCTTTTTCTATATAAGATTTATCTGCGTCAATCTCCTCTTTAATAACCCTATTTAATATTGCCATTTCTTCTTTACTAAAATGTTCATCTGCGACAGTTTCTTGCCCGTTAACTTCATTACCTTCTTTAACTTCGATGTCTACTTCTTGTTCAGCAAGAGTGTCGTCATTAACTTTTTTTATAATTTCTTGGTCATACATTTCGTTATATTTTTTCAATATATCGTTTGTATCTTCTATCATTTTTTCAAATAATGTTTTATCTTCAAGTTCTACATTACCTTCTTCAAATTTTAAAACTTTTAGCCCTGCATCTGGAATTCCGTGGATTTACGTCATTCCCTAAAAGACAGATTCCACAAAACTTAAAATCAATAATGTTTAAAGTTCCATCTTCCATTTTCTTTGCTGTTTTCATATTTGCACTAATTTCCATACTGATTGTAGTTTTTCTTCCATCTTCTTCATTTCTAGCCATTCTATCAAAGAAATGTGGGAAATAATTTTTCCAAACAACCATATCTACAACTAAATATTCTAATCCATTATCTAACACTTCAAAATGTGGATTTGCACTTTCTGGTACTACACCAACTGCATAAGTTTGTCTTTTTTCTCCCTCATTGTGTGCGTGTGATTTAAAATCTTCTTTAACTGGACTATATATTCCAATTAAAGGAACATTTAATATTGAAGGAATTGCTCTTTCAATATTCTCTTTTTCAAAATTTGTTTGATTGTTATTTTTTCCAACATTTACTACATATGCTCTTACTATTGCATATGAATCATTGGCTTCGCGGACGTTATAGTTTTTTACTTCAAAATTCATTATTTTTTTCATAAAACTATTCACTATCCTCCCTATATTTTGTTAAACAATTTTTATTTTACTGGTCTATTCCTTGTCCATTCTTCTAATAATCCTTGTAGTTTATCCCCTTTTATGAATACAGTAAATACTTTTCCTGTAGTCCTATGCACTTCTTTAGCAATTGGATAAATCTCGTTTTTTTCAAGAAATCTAAAAAGTGGTAAACTAAAACAAAGATAGACTTCACTTTTAGGTAAATCCTTCCAATTTTCTATATACATATCTATCTCTTCCTTTTCTAATATTACATTCCTTTTCTGTTTGCGTTTGTTTCATCTTGCCTTGCTTGTTCTCCACCATCACTCAATTCGTCACTATCAAGTTCTGGTCTTCCACCTGTGTCTGTAGACGCATTAGAATTTGAATCATTTTTTTTTGTACTATTTGTTGAAACGCTTTGGTTACTACTTTGTTGGAACTGACTGACAAGAGGTTTCATCAAATCTTTAAGTTTTGATTTATCTCCCAATTCAAGCATATATTCAAATTCTTGTGGCTCAAATCCTAGATTTGCTCCAAGATATTCTGCTGGTAAATTATTTGTTGAGAACATAGATGAAGCATCTTTTACCTCTTTTTCGTGTCTATAAGTATTTCCAAAAAACTTAACTTTCCAATCGTTTTCATTTACATAAATCATTATTAATAAATTAACTATACTATCAAATTGTCCATATAAATAACTTACAAAACCAAAGTCTGTAAGATTTGAAAAATCTAATGCTGCTTGGTTTTTTGCTTCACCAACACCCATTATATTTCCAGCAATACCAACTGCACTAAAGAAGTTTTGTTCTCCTAATCCAGTTATGTTTTCTTGAGTATTAGAACTTTGTAGTGTAATTGGATTTTGAACTTCTAATGGAGTACTAAATGTTACAACTCCTTGTGGTAATGCTGATTGCAACATTGCAATAGTTTGTTTTGCTAATTGTAATGGTACTTTTGGTTTCTCTACCTCTTCATACGGAATTACCTGTGGAATAATACACCAAGTTTCAAGTATAGATTTTTGTTTTTGAATATTTTTATACTCTAAAATATCAAGAGAGTCTGGTAGTAATGCAGACAATAAAGGAAGTTTTGTTCCTTTATATGGGTCTGCTGTAATACAACAACCGTGTAAAGGAGAAATTGGGATAAAGATTCTTTCATTAGATTTCCCTATTCTTCTTCTTAATTCTCCGTTTTCATCTCTTCTTATTTTTCCATTGTCGTCCTTTTCTGCTGGAGACATTTTTGACTCAATTAAATCTTTATAATAAGAATATATTTCAGGAGTTACCATTCCTAAGTCATATAACCTTTGAAAATAAAATGCATCAACTTCAAAACACATTCCAAACGTATTTCTAACTCCTGTGATTCTACATTGGTCTATTGGCAATCTTAAAAAGTCAAACATATCTCCCTTTTTACTAAACAAATAAAAACCACAGCCATTTTTTATTACATCTGCTGTAATTCTTGGAAATTGTTCTTTTATTCTTAAACTCTCTAAAAATTTGTAAACTTTTTCTTTACTTTTCTTTAAGTCAGTAAATTTCTTAATACTTTTTTTGGGTATTAAATAATACTTGAATGAGAATAATGAAATGAAATATTGTTCTACACGTTCAAATTGTAGAATATTATTTCTTACATATTCTGCTGCCTGTCTTATTTGAAAAGAATTTTTTTCTGCATCCTTTAAAAGTGTCCTAATTTTTTCCCTTGTATAAGGAACACTTTGAGGATATAATTCATTAACTAATTGCTCGCCAAATATAGGAGAATAACTACCATAATCAGCAGTTTTTAGTGTGTCAACAGTTAATTTTTTTAAAACGGATTTTACTGAATATGTTGCTTTTTCTATTCCTCCAAGAGAATTAATTTTATCTTCTTCCATTCCTTGAATAAAATAATTTGTAGTCCTATTTAATAAGTCTTCTCTCATATCTATTGCGTCTTTATATTTTAACTCTTTGGCGTAATTATTTAATTCCTTATAATATTCTTCCCAGCTCATATTCTCCGTTTCTTGTTTTTTTTCTTCTGCCACAACTATCCTCCTTCCTTTCTACTATTAATGTTACATCTAATAAAATAGGTCTTGTTTAAATCCTCCAAAACCAATAGATACAACATCATCTACTGTATATTCCTCTTCTTTATCTTCTTCGTCCATATATAATTTTGCATAATATAGTACGTAGGATATTGCAGAGAATTTATCCTTATTTATATTCTTCTTTATTTGTTTAACTTTTAGGCTCTTATTATCTTCACTAACAACAGTTTTTAAATTTGCCATTTCATTTATAAATCCAGACACTTGATTTGCTTGATATTCTATACTATCTGGACTAACAGGTAAATTTAATTTATAGAAATCAGATATTTCATATTGTTTTTTCCCACTTTTATTCATATTGTCTATGATATCCTTTTTAATTGCGTCATATGTTGCTGCCATTAAAACATATCCTCCATTAAACATATTTATAAAGTTAACAATAATATCATTTTGTTTACCTTGTACCATTAAGTCCCAAATTATTTTTGGAGAGTTTTTATTCTCTGGTCTTTTAGTAATTTTACTCTCAAACATTAAATCAAAACTTCCTAAATTTGTATTTGTTTCTGGGTCAAAATGGTTTTCCATTAATTCTTGTGCTAAACCTTGTCCTATTGCGTTAGAGTCTACAATAATTGCTTTTACTTTACTTTTTACTAAATCTAAATCCCCACCATAAGCATAAAATGTTTTTTTTATAAATATTGCGTCATCTTTAAAGTTTCCTGATGTTGGGATTGTATTTATATTAACTAATTGAACTTTATCTATTTTATTATTGTCTTTTTTAACAACTCTCGCAACAACAACAGATGTTGTATTGAAACCTGTTCCTGCAACGTCCACTCCAATTATATATTCTGCTTCTTGGATTTTTCTGTCTTTTTTCTTTATATCAAATAAGTCATTGTACTTTAATGTTCTTGCTTGCATTAATTTATTTGCACTAACTAAAGCACCTTCTACAGAACCGACCCATTCACATAAATAGTTCATTCTGAATGCTGTCTCATCTTTTTCTCTCGCAGAATTTACTGCCTGTCTTGATAACCTACCATATCTATATGGAAGTCTCCACGTTGCTCCAAATAGAAAAGAACCTTTAAGTTCTTTCATTTTTTCATTCGTTTTATTTATAATTTGATACTCATCACTATTTTTATATCCACTAGTGGTATACCTATTTATTTGTCCATTAAATTCTTCTGGGTCTACTACTCCACCACAAGTTTGACGTGGAACTACAAAAACTGGAGCTACTATATCTTCATAATCTTCGTGATTAATAATATTACTTTCTTCAATACTTCCTCTATGACGCCTTTGTCCTTTTGATGCTTGATTAATTGGTAACGATGTAACTCTACTTCCATTCTTAAACATTACAGTACCATCATCTTTAGAAAAACTTACTTTTACGATTTCCCTTTTTAAAGATGGATAAAAATTTAGTACTTCCCTGTGTTTGTCCTGCCAGATTTTAACTGCCTGTTCTTTTGTTCCAGACGTAATGCTTAGTTGTATTCCGTGGGTAAAATATTGCTAAAAAATATAAATATAATACATCAACTAATGTTTTTCCGTGTTCCGACGAGGAATACATAAATATGTATCAAAAAATCTAGCTAATACCCTTAACTCTAACCTTTGATGGTCGTCGAATACGATTGCCCCTTTCCCTTGTGGCTTAATGATATCATAATATATGTCTGGATAGAATCTTAACCAACTAATTAATTCTGCATATTTATGAGCATTTTTAATAAAATGTTCGTAATAAAGTTGATTCCTTAAAGGACTTTTTGCAGAATAATTATTTGGGTTCCATACCTTTAATGATTGCCTTACTTCTTCTTCTGTCATTGAGAATCACCTTCTTCGTCACCCTCATCTTCTTCGTCTTCATCTGGAACCATCCACAAAGGTTCTATATAATTGTCTGCCAAATCATTAAACGTTGCGTTCCTTTTTTCTTTTTCTTTCTGTATTTGCTCTTCTGTAAATCCTAAATCTACCATTTTTTTTGTCAATTCTTCGTCTATAAAATTATATACTTCTTCATATGTTGTTTCTGGTTTTCCTTCAAGTCTTCTATTGTAATTAACTGCCTCCCAAATAATAAAGTCTATATCATCATATGGCATTTTTCTTACTTTTGGTAGTACTGGAATTACAGAGTCATATTCTTCAACTGCCTCAACTAATTTTGCAAATCCATCAACTTCTGCTCCAAAGTTGTCAGATAATTGTTTAATTTTCAATTGAGCATTATCTGCTGCTTTATCTGCTAAAGTATTCCATTCTTTAACATCCTTTAAATCTCCTTTAGCCAAAGCAATTTTTTCTTTTAAACTATAAATTATATATTTTTTAAGAGCTTCAATATGAAGTTCTGTTTTTTTTGGTAAAAATTTTTCTAATTTTTCATATTCTTGTTCTAACTGTTTATATTCTTGAAGGTCAAAACCTTTTCCCCATTTCATTTCAAGTTCTGTTTGCTGGTTTTCTGAATTGGTTTCAACTTTCTTTACCAAGTCTTTATTTAACTCTTTAATAAATACTCTTGGTGTGGCTGGATGATGTTCTGCAAAGCTAAATATATCTCCTTCAAAATTACTATTTCTAAATTCTAGCATTGATGTTGGAGCATCTTCTCTATTCAACCAAACATAATTTAACTCTGACATATAATACTTAAAAATCTCTTCTACCTTTTCTTGTCTATCCTTCCAAGATTTTTCAGCCATTTTTGCTACATCTAAAACGAATATTACATTTGCTAGTTGACACACTGTCAATATAGTATATATTACACTACTATAAGATAAATATAGTTCTCTACAATAATCTCCCAAACATTGTTTACATATATGTATATATCCATCTTTTGATACACTTCTATCTGGATGTTTATAAAAATATGCTTTTGACTCTTTAAACGTTGTACATCTTTGACATTGTATATGATTTTTAGGAATCGCAATATATGTCCCCTTTGATATTTTATCGCTAGGAGACTTTAACAAACTTAATAATTCATTTTTTAATGCATTTGTTTCTATATTTAATTCTGTTGGAACAAATTCGTATATATCATTACTTCCATATCGTTCAAGTTTATCTGCTAGGCTCCTTAATGATTCTATAGTTTCTCTTTCTGCAAAAACTTGAGGAATAGAATTTTTCGATATTCCTGTTATTCCATACTTGTTTATTAATTCTGCTTTTTTTCTAAAATCAACATTAATTATTTCTTTTGCTTCTTCGGTAATTTTATCTTGACTGATTTTTTTACTTTTTTCTGAATTTTCTTTACCTGCATCATTATAATAATTCGGATTTTTTTTTCTTATTCCTGTAAAACTTTTATTATAACCGTATGGCTCTAATGTATTAAGCTGTATAATATAAGAATCTGCAATCTCAAATGCCTCTCCTGCATTTTCACAAGTGCATAAAGCCTCAATATCAAAAGTGTCTCTTCCATATTCTTTACAATCTTCTGCTATTGAATAAGTCTGAAATTGCTTTTTGGTACAGTTGTTAAGCCACATTTTTAGAGCATAATTTAAGTCTTTTCTTGTTGTTCCTATTAAACATTTTCCAGTTTCTCTATTCCATATTTTGAAAATTGTAACCATATCTAAAAACTCCCTCTATAATTATTCTTCAATTCTTAATACTTCGTAAGCATTACTAGTTTCTTTAACTGATGTTACTTCTCCAAATGTTTCTGGAATTAATACCCTATCAGAAACTCTTTTCCCTTTTTCATAAAAAGGTATTGTTTCGCCTGTATCTTCATTGTTGTCTATTAATGTCATTTTTGTAATATTTCCATCTACATCTTTTTCAGTAACTATTTTATGGTTTTCATCTACAACAACAATATCTTCTGCTTCTGTTCCTAGATAGTTAGTCTCATTTATATAGATTATCTTTCCTGCTAAATTATCTCCAACTTTAATATGTCTTAAATTAACAAAATCATAAGTTGCTTTAAATATGTCGTCTTTACAAGGGTAGATTTCTCCTTTTACTCCTCTTATAATCCAATCTCCTTTTTGAGCAGTCATTGTCCCTTCTAAAGTTTTTATTTTTATTGTCTCATTTGCTGATGCTAAAAAAGCATCTATATTAGATACAAAATTATCTTTTATTGCTCCTTGAAACCATAATGGAATATCTTGGTATCCTAATTGAAAGCAAGATACTATTGCTGGTTTCTTTTTATAATAACTTTCCATACTCTTTCCTCTCCTTTTTAGCATCATTTATATTTTTGGTCTAAGCGGCTAGATTCGAACTAACGGTCTCCAGTTCCCAAAACTGGCGGAATAACCAACTTTCCCACGCCTAGATATATAAAAAGTGCAGACGCTATCTGCACTTTATCTAATTATACTATTCATTACTTTTGTTTTTCGTAATAGAATCTATATCCTTTATGCGAATATCCTTTTTTTATGCTTTGTGTAATTCGTGCAATTGTCGTCTTCAAAATCCTTGCTTCTTCGCCTAAAGTACTTTCTTTTTCATATCTACCATTCTTATATCTAAAAACTTTTTTAGAGTATACTTTATCTTTTTTATGGTCTCTTGGTTTCTTCTTATATGGTGGAAGTTGACTAATATTATCTGTTGCATATCTCCATTGATATCCATTTGTCATTTTTCTTCGACCCTTACAACAAGCTATAATTTTTGATTTGTTAACTCCTGTTGCATCTTCTGCTAGTTGAGAACTTTCATATGTACCAATTAATTCTCCAGTTAATGAATACTGACAAACTTTCTTCCAACAATGTCTTCTTCCTTGTCTAACGTGTTCTATATGCTCTGGAGTTTTTATTTTTGAATTTGTTTCTCCACCAATAGAAAGATTATATCCCTTACTATGATTTGTTGTATCATATAATTTTATTAGTTCTTTTTCCTTCTCACAAGCCTCATTTTTTGATAAACTTTCTATTATTATATTATGCTTAATATTATTCCATCCATATTTCTTAATTGCATTTACCATAAATTGTTGTTTGTAATTACTCCCGTCCTTTCCCCATCTTCTTTCAGGCTTTATGTGAGTAATTCCTATATATCTTTTTCCATTAGGAAATAAATGTTCATAAACACAATATTTATCGCTAGAGGGATATTGTTTCATAATACCCCTCCTATACAATAGTATATATTATCTCTGACAATCCTACATTTTTATCAAATACAAACGTTTGACTCATTTTATTAGTCCCGACATATCCCATCTGTGAAGTCCAAGAACTAGCTCCGAACTACACTTGGTAAACGATATATGTCAACTCCATAATCATCACCAAGTTCTTTTCTAGAATGTAAATGTCCCATTAAGAAACATTTATATCTACATTCTCCCCAGTCTGTTCCTGTTTCAGCTGCCATTATTTTAGATACATCTTGAACTCTTTCGTTATGAGATAATCCAATTAAGCTTGTCCCATATCTTATATATTGTCTAAATTTGCAACTAGTGTTGATTGTTATTGCTTTGTGTCCTCTATAATATGCATTTAAAGTCTGCATAATTCCAAAAGTACTCATTTCATCGTGATTTCCTTTTACATTAACAACTTCTACACTAGGAAAAAAGAATCTTAATTTGTCTATTTCCTCTATTAGCATTTCTGTTGCAGATTCAATAATTTCATACCAATTTGTCTCTTGGTCTTGTTGTGTAAAATGACGAGAAGTTGTTCCTTGAACATTATCTGCACTTAAAAAGTCATTACCTATTAACAATACAACTTTTTCAATACTTTTGTCGTTAGATTTTCTTTTAATTACATCTGAGATAATATCATTAAATCTTTCTTTTGCAATCTTCATATTATATTCTTCACTAAGATTGTCTTTAGCTAATAGTCCATAATGTAAATCAGCTATTCCAATCAATAACATTTTGTCTTGAGCTGGTATTTCTTCATTTATTCCAACAACTGTCATATAATCTGAAACATTGAATTCTGTATGTTTTTTAAGTCTATCAAATATATTTTTGATATTATCTTCATTCCAATTAAAACCAACTCTTGGTTTAACAGTAATTTTGGAACTATATAATTCATTGTCTAAACTGTTATTCCATATTGTTTGCTTTGCACTTGTTAACTCCCAAGAATTTGAATCATATCCGTGAACTTTCAATATGTAATCTGGGTCTTTAAGTTGTTCGTCTGATAATTTACATAAAACTGTAGAAGATTGTTCTCCGTTTTTAAGAATTTGAAAGTCCTTCTTTTGTTGTCCTACATATTCTTTGACTGCTTCTTCTCTTTCAAATTCTAGAGTTTTTATATATTCCATTCCTTCTTGAAATGCATACCACCATTTACGATATTTTGATTCTCCAAAATTTTCTCCAAATTCTTCGTTTAGAACTTGTGCAACTTCATCCCAAGTCAACCCTAATCGTTCTCTTTCGCTGCATATTCTTATTTTATATTCTAGTTGACTTTCATCTTTTTCTTTTCCTATTCCCATTCTCTAAAATCACCTTTTTCTTCTTAGTCTTCTGATTGTAAATTAACAATAGCATCTTCTTCTAAAGACTCTTCTTGTTTATTTACAGTAATTTTTACTAAATCTCCTTTGAATGATTCTAGCATCTTTGCTAAATCTCTTCCTCCTAAGTCTTCTACATCCAATACTACTTTTCCATCTTGGAATGTTAAAACTCCTTGTACACTTAATGAATGTTTTTCTACGATATTTGCTTTTGCCATAATTTTTGGCTCCTTTCTATAAAATATTTTTTAAAATTTGGTGCCTCTCTAAAATTGCGGTTACTTTCTATTCATTATTGGAAAAAATGGGGCACCTTCATTTTTTACTATAAAATAAATGTTTTTTGACGTTTTCTAATTTATTCCATTACAAATTTTATAAGCTCTCTTTTTTGATGCTCTTACTTGTTCTAACTTGTGTTTTTTTGCACAATCCTTACAATATTTTTGTCTATTACCCTTAACTTCTACTAAAGACTGACAATCTTCACATTCAATAACTCTTTTTCCACAAAATCTTCTATAATATAGAATAACATTTTCAAAATCCTCTATATTTAAAACCAATGGAGAAGTATCATCAATGAAATTAACTTGTATTTTTTCTTTTCTTCTATAATCTACAAAACTAATAAACCCTAGTCTTTCTAACTCTCCATCATAAATATTTATTTTTGTGTTTGTAAGATTGTTTTGTTTTAATAATCTTTTTATATCGCTTTTATCTATGAAGAAACCATCATCTTCTTTATTCCATTTCATAAGAAAAAGATATATAAATGCTAGCTCTCTAAGATATTCAGGTAATTCATTAACTCTATTTAACTCTTCCGATGTTATTGAAATTGCATCACTTTCTCTTAAAGTTTCGTTTTTTGCATATTTGATTGATGCTTGTATCTTTAGTGGTAAAAAGTTAATTGGAATGATTGATTGTTTTTCTTTAAGAATAGACAACATTTCTTCCATAGTTTTCTCTTCTGAGTACTTTTTATATTGTAGAAAATATTTGGCAAGAATTTTAAAGTCAACCAAGATATATTTTTTGTTACATCCATTACGTATTATATTTTCTGCATATTTAACTTCATCAAAAATAATCATTATTCATTCCCCTCTTCACTCAAATCTAAATCTACAACTTTAAACGAATATCTTTCTCCAAAATAAGTATATTCCCCATCTTCATCTCTAACTGGATAAATCATTTTTCCCAAACTGATTGCCTTGAATATTTGGTCTGGAAATACATTCCATAATATATGATATCCTTTTTTAAATTTTGTATATATTAAGTCAACGAAATAATTATAAATCTCTTCTCTAGGTAATCCAATATGCTCAATTTCTTTTTCCAAGAAAAACATTTGATTTATGTTTTTCATTTCTTTAATATATTCATCAAGCTCTTTTGAAGACGTAGATATATCCATTAAAGCATTTACACTATATGCCAAATTATCTTGTGTATCTTTATATCTTTGTAAAATATCTGTAATTCTTGCGTATAAAGCACTCCTTCTTTTTACCTCATATTCTTTATTTAATAATATTGTCCAATCAAACTCCTCTTTCTTCTTGAAATATTTTAAATTAAAATCTGCCTCTTCTATTAAGGAACATAATTCATTCATTACACAATTATTTTTCATTACAGGCATATATCTATTATATTGATATATTAATTTCTTTTCTTCGTCTGTTCTATTTTCCTCTTCAAAAATTTGATTTATATTTTTTCCAACATATCTTTGACATTTTGCATTATGTTTTTTGACATATTTTTTATAATCTTCTTGAAGCTGTGGATAAATATAGCTCATAAAATATGGTTTTCTATCTACTACAATTCTATTTTCAAATTCCTTTCTTTTTATTTCTTCTTCTGTGTCATTTTCATAATCTATTCTTTGTTTGTGTGTCCAATGTTTTGGCATTGGTATTCTTGCTAATCCTTTTGCTGCATCAATCTCTGCTCCCTGAATTTTTCTCATCAACCTTACTCTTTTTTCCAACTCTTTCCATTCTGGGCTGTCTTTTTCAAAGTTGGCTTGTTTTCCAATAATGGAACTAGCCACATTAGTTATTTGACCTATTTGACTTCCAAATCCTCGTAAATCATTAACTACTAGATTATGTTGAGTTAGTTTTTGATTTGGTGCTTTTCTTTTTGCATATGTAACTGGTGGACTTGGCATAACAGCATCTATCATTATTTGATTGTCTGTACTAAAAATTATATCTCCATCATAATCACTATCTGACATATTAACTACTGCCATATCGTGAATACTATTTACAATTCCACTCCAAACATACTTATACCATTCGTTCATTTCTTTTGTAGATACCAAATCTCTAATCAAATGTTCTGAACTATGTACTAAAGGACTTCTGCTACACAAGATTTTTTCATTATCTGTTCTTTCATTCCAAAAATTACAATACATTTCATTTGCTCTTAATAGTCCTGTAACTGGCATTTCAAATGCCCATTGTGCAAGTCCATATGGGTCACTTATCTGAAAACTATAATTACCACGAACCCAAATTCGTCCTATTTTTGCATCTTTTATTTTTCTTTTTAATGTTTTTAGTATTTGAGATTTTACATACTCATCTTTTAATAATTCTGGATTTAACGTTAGTGCTTTAACAAAATCCATTTGAACTTCGCTAAATATTTGTTCTGCCTCATCTTCTCCGTTGTCACTTCTACCACCCATTAAATACAATAGCACATTCATTAAATCTCCTTCTCCGATACTATTTATCCAATCTATTGTTGGTTGTGCCAAGTCCCTAATATCATCTTTATTAAGATTTAATGTTTGTAAATATTGATAATTCGTTAAAACAAACTCGTCATCATATTCTTTATTTACCCTAGATACACCCCAAGAATGTCCATATTTATTAAAATAAAAAAGATAATCTTGCCAATTTTCGTACATTTTCCACATTTTAAATTGGGATATAGTTAATATGACATCAATATCATCTATATTATATTCTACTCCCCATACATCTTTTATTTTATCTGTATTTGCAATCTCTTTTGCAAATTTATGAAAATCAAACGGAACACATAATCCCTTTATATATGCGCTTCTTACTATAAATCCTGATGGTAAATAATCCAACCCCAAGTCTTCCATCCATACTTCTGCCATTTTCGGACTAATCAAGCCTTGCCCGTCGAACCAGTTCATTGGTAAATCCATTACTCTTTCTTCAATTATTTCGTTTCCAAACTCATCAGTTGTTATATAATTTACTACTTGGTCTTTTAGGTCTGTTTCATAGTCATTTATTACACATACATTTGGAGTTGTTACTTGATTTGTTGCACTCATAAACAATCCATAATAAGCACTATATTTTCCTAAATTCGTTTCTTTTAATTTTCCATCTAATCCACACATTAATATTTCATTTAACTGTTTAAAATATTTTTCGTTTATAAAGCCAACTGTATTTCTTCTTAAATATGCTGCTGTACATACAAGTCTAACAAATTTAATCCCGTTAATACTAAATCCATTTTTTATTAAATCTTTATAATGTTGTTTGTTTTTCATTTTCACAGTTATTATATCTGGAACAAACAATATATCATCTATTTGTTTTTGACACTGTTCTATTTTTACTACATTTTGCTTCAATTTTGGTAGAGACTTTTCATCATTTCTTTCTTTATATATTTCATCTAATTTATCTCTATTAAATTCAACTCCTTTTATTTTTCTAAGAAATTGAAATACTTGGTTATCTGCTAAAGACACAAGGTTTAAATCCTGTCTTGCTTGATTGACCGTATATTCCATATCTTTTCCCATAGCATTTTTAACAAGAAAATCTGAGTTAAATTTATATATATAGAAAAGATTAAATTTTCTTTGTGCCACAGCACTTCCCTCCCTATTATTAGTTTTCTTTATCTATTTTTAAAATATCATCTAAAATTGCTTGCGCTGCGGCATTTATGTCATTTATATTTTGATTATAAATTTCATAATTAAATCTATAATCATCTAATGCTACTTCACTTGGATGTTGTTTTTGTTCTTCTGTCAAATGATTTATGTATGGTGTGCCATCTTCATTTTGTCTATTCACTCTTATTGTAAATGTAAAGAATGGTGTATCACTCCAATCCATTTCATTTGGAAAACGAACATCTGGAATTAATACAAAATCATATTCTGTCTGTAATGCTTTTACAATTTCCTTAACACAATTTACCCATACATTTGGATTATTAGTACGACCTAAATCTGTTCCTAATTTTTGTAACAACTCACGCCCTTTTTCGTCTTTTTCTCCATCCCAACCATAATAAGTTGTTGCTACCATTTTTACAAAATCTCCATATTTTATTTTTAAGCATCTATATCCTAATTTCTCTTGTGCCTCTTTTATAAAACTATCTGCGAACGTATCTTTTCCGTGCTCTGCTTTACCGACTTATTAAAAGTATTATACCTGTTTCTAACATAACTATCTTTCCCTCTTTCTATAATCTTTTGAAGGAAGTAATGCAGTTTTTATGTCTACATTATCTTTATTTATCCTTCTTTTTAATGTGCTATAATTTATTCCGCTAATTTCCGACCATTCTTTCAGCGTGTGTTCTTCTCCATTATACTCAATTAGGTGACCATCATTTTTTCCCTGATTGGAGTAACCACCATTTTTAAATTCATTTTTGTCCATTATTAAAGCTTTTTCCTTCTAATCCTCAAAGTCTTTAAGTTCTTCTATTGTAACTTCTACTCTTGGATTTTCTTTATCAACATACTTGTGACAATCATATTCTAGCCATAATTTTCCTAAACAATCATCTTTTATAACTTCTGCTTTTACTAGTCCATCACAAATAAACTTATTTGCTAAACCAAAATTATCTGCATCTCTTCTTCGGTTGTCTGGAAAAAACCACTTATAACTAATTTTACAATACTCTAGATTCCAACCATTAATTTTTTCTTTTTTACACCACCATTGTATAAAATTACTCCAATTTTGTTTTAAATTATTTTGTTGTATTCTATTTGGAATATTTGTAAACTCATTAATACTAATTACAAAAACATATCCCACTGTCTTATCTTTTGCGTTTGGCTTTGCTAATGGATGATTCCTACTTGTTGGATGGAATTTCTTGTAATATTCCTTGTATTCTTCTAATAGCTTCGCATCTATCACTAACTTTTTCTTTTTCATCAAAATTTCCCTCTATTCTGCTAAAAATATCCCAACTGTCTAATTCATATTCTTCATATAATCTATTGTGGGGCTCATATATTTTAGTTTTTCTTTCGAAAAAAATTTGGTTTTCATCTATATCTTCTGTTGCCGTAACTAGCATTAAATCCATATTTTCACTCCTTTCTCTCAACTCGTCCTTCTATATACATTATACTTTTTTACGAAAATTTGTTTCCATATTTTTTGCACCTCAAAAGTGTCTTAACAAAAAATTCAATATATGCTATAACGTACATAGGCAAATGAAGCAAAAATGCATTCAAACCCAGTAATGCCAACAAAAAAAAGGTCGTGAAAAAATAAGCCTTATTTTTCGTTGATTTATAGGGAAAAAACGAAAAATGACCCCTTAAAAAACTTGATTCCTATATAGACATTTTTTTCTTGCTGTTATTTTATTTTCTTGCTCTCTCGCGCGCGCGCGCGTTAAATATATTTTTCTCTTTGGCTCGCCAAGAGGACGACCCAAAAATCAAAATTTTTCGTGACGCCCGCTTTGCGGTCTAAGAAATTTTAAAATAAATTTTAAAATTCTTCACTGGTGGGCTTCGCTCCACCAACTATCAGTCGTTGGTTTTTTCGCCTTACGGCACTTCTATAAATTTAGCCTTCGGCAAAAATGTATTACAAAATTCTTTTTCTTACTTGACAAACCTTTGTCAGAATGATATAATGTGATGGAAAGGAGATTTTTGTTATGAAAGATGTAGAGGATATAAACTTAAACTATTTTAAAGATTCAGATGGAAATTACATTATAAGAAGAATTTGTAACAAGGAAGATGACGATTCTTATTTTGTATATTCTGGTACAATGAGTTCTAATTTTCTTTTTAAAAAAGAAGTTTTAGAAGAAAAATTAGGAGAGTCTTTTGAAAGAATTGCTAAACAAATAGAGCAAAATGCATTAAAAGAAAACAAAATTAAAGAAGAAGATATAATTTTTGAAAAAATAATAGGAAATTTTGTTGATGAAAAAAAATTTAATCCAATGTTTTCTAAAATGAATAAAGAAGAGATTTCTGAGTTCTGTGGAGACACAGCTAAGGTAAAAATTAACATAGCTTTTGAGTTTAATATAAAACCGAAAAAACACTTAAAAATCAAGGCTTTCAAGAAATTTATTTTGGGAGAAAATAATCTCTAATTAAATAAGAAGGAAACTTGACTTTGCAAAAAAATTGATATATAATCTAGAAAAATTTAAGAAGGGAGGAATATTTTTGTAATAACACATAAGGAGGTAATATTAAATTGCAAATAATTTTAGAACAAGAAGAAAGCATAGCTTTTTTAGAAAAAATCGAAGTTGTTCCACAAAAAGCCTATGCTAAAATTTTAGAAGAGGATGGAACAAAATTTGTATTAAGACAGTATAAAATGAAAGAACTTGATGGCGGATATAATATGGTAAATATATCTTATGCTTTGAATATAGATAAAGACATAATAACATTCTATTCAGTTTACTTAACATCGGATAAAACAGACAATATAATATGTCTATGTAAATCACAAAGCGATATATATAATACATTATTTGACAGTATTTTATCTTTAGAAGAAGATGTTTGGAAATATTGTTTAAACGAAGGGTATGAAACATCTTATCCTAAGGATAGATATAAAAATTTAATGTTTGAAATAGATGCTGAATCATATGTTTTTCTTTTAGATATGCTTTATAGCAATAGTATGTTCGCTGCATTATTAGAAGAATATGCTGATTATGTCAACATCAATAAGGCAATTCCAAAAAATATTTGGACAAGTTTTCTAAATAACTTGACAAAACTTTCAAGTTTATGATATAATACAAGAAAATAAAAGGAGGGAATAAAATGAGCTACGCAAGAATAATAGAAGACGGATGTTACATATATCCAGACACAGAAAGGGCAGGAATAAGAATTATGTTTTTCCCTAATGAAGAACTCGATTTTATTCCCGATACTATTTTAGACCTTATTCTTTTTAAGATGTCAGATGAAGAGTTAGTTAAAAGAAAACAACACGGAAAGGTAGTTAAAGATTGGATTACAGAAAAAGATATAATACCTTTACCAGAAGACAAAAAAGATTATTTTAAATGGAGGGAAAAATATGCTAAGTAAATATGAAAAGAAAATTAACGATTTAAAAGAAAATTTAATCTATGCAGTAAATGAAAATTATGAAGGAGAACTTGAAATAGAAGATGTAACAGATTCTGCATATTATAAAATGCTTCTTGAACAAGACAAAAAAATAATTGATGAATCTAGTTATTTTTATGCAGAAGCTGCATCAAAACTTGTTGAAGTTTTAGAAGACTATTGCGACAATATTAAAGAATCTAACAGAAAAACTGTTTTTAGAAATTCGGAAATAGTAGAAGAAACGTTAGAAGATTTATGCAGAGCAATAACAATATTAACCTTATCTATAAGAAAAAATAATGCAGACTGGCAAGTTAAACTAGATAAATATTTAGATGAAGAAGGAAATGATTCTCCAAATAATAATTTAGGAGAAAAATTAACTGATTTATTTAAGAACTTAGAAATAACATTAAAAGGAGACGAAGAAAATGAAGAAAAATAATATTATATCTCTTATATTAATTGTTGCTCTTATTATAATATACATAATTAAAATTGTACAACTTGACATAAAAACAGATGATTTATATAAAAAAATGGACGAGATGCAAAATAATATAAATACTATGTCAGAAGATTTGGTAGTTACACAAGGAATACTAAATGGGCATATTACAAATGAACTATCTAAAGATATCGGAGGTGAATATTAGTGAAAGTATTTTACCACGGAGATATGGATGGTATTACATCTGGGTATCTATTGTGTAAAAACATTATTCCAAAACAAACTGTAGTTGATGCAAAAAAATCTGGAAACAATTTTATTGAATTTGATTATAACAAACAACAGGACATAATGAATATGTACTTAAATCGTTCTGAAAATGTCTATTTTGTAGATTGTTCTCCTGACGAAGAAGTATTAAATTACATTTTAGATAATACTGCTGGAGTGTTTATTATAGACCATCATATTTCAAGAAAAGATATGCTTGAAAAATACCTTAAAGAAGGTAAAATTAATGGAATGTTTTATAATGGCGCTAGTGCAACATTAATTACTTATTGTTGGATAAATATGGTATTAAAAGAAGGAAAAACTGTTGCAGAAGTTAAGGAGTTTTTAGATTGGTTTGGATTATCTAAACTTAACCAAGAAAGAGCTACTGAAATCCCATTATCTATAAAATTGATAAATAGTTGGGATATTTGGAACGGTTTTTATATAGATGCAGAACCATATAAAATAGCTTTTGAAACACAAAAGTTAAGCCCTTTAAACTTTGAGATATTTAATGATTTACTATATAATGAAAGAGTTGTTTCTAATACAATAAAAAAAGGGTATATAATGAAAGAACAAATTAATAGTTGGGCTGAAACTTTTATGGAAAGATATGGATATGAAGTATCCTACAACGGGAATTCATTTTTTGTTGCAAATTTAGGAAATGCAAATAGTAAATATTTTGGAGAAAAAATAAAAGATTATGATGCAGTAATTGCCTATTGTTATAATGGAAACTTATGGACAATGTCAATATATTCAGATGCATCTAAAGATTTTGATTGTGCTGAATTCGCTAAAAAATTTAGTGGTGGAGGTCATAAGAAAGCAGCAGGATTTAGAACAACAGAGTTTCCTGATTGGTTAAAAGCAACAAAAGAAGAATAAAATAGGGAGGAGTTTATAATGAAAATTATCAATGATGATAAATTTTATAATAATATTGACAATGGTTTGTCTAATATAGTTTGCAAATGTGGATGTTGCTTCTCAGCAAGCGAATCTGATATAGAAACACAAGTAATCCCTGTTCCTTATGAAAAAGGAATAAAAAAAGCATTCGGTATGGCAAAAGGATTTGTTTACAACAGATATATTACTTGTCCTAGTTGTTTCAGAAAAATGAAAGTAAAATATTATGTGGAGGATAGTAAAAATGAATGATGTTAATATAAAAGATTATTTAAAAGTTAATACAAGTGATTCAATAAAGCACAGAAATTCTTCATATAGTTATCCGTTATATGATTATGAAATAATTTTAGACAATGGAAGTGATATTATAATTAGAAGAACTTCTGGAACTGGCATTAAAAGAGACTTTTCTATTATCCCATCTGATAATTTAGTATTTATTAGAGATGTAAAAAAAGGCACAGATAAACTTGTGGTTGGTGAAGGACAGATTAATTCGTTTTTCCAAGATGTACCTCGCAATTTGTTTGAAAAACTTAAAAACGATTACTGGCATTGTGAATATTCTACATATTTTGCACCTAGAGTTTTTTCTATGAAAAACTCAGATGTTGTTAGGGAATTTATTAAAAAAGGGTTAAATCCTAGAAAGATTTTTGGTGGAACTCCATCAAGCAACACAGAAAAATACATATTAGCAAAAATGCAAAAGTCTCCGACAACATTCACAAAAATAGTAAACAAGATGCTTGAGATGCAAGACGATTCAAACGTAAACTCTAGTTCAACAAGTGAATTATTAACTAATGTACTTGGTATTGCAGAAAGAATTAACTTTAATAATGCTATATGGATGCTAGACAGATTAGTAGAAAGTAATAGTGAATTTCATATTCCAGCATTTAAAGGATGGTATGGAGAAGCAGTAGATTGGATTCCAACTCTAATTGAAAAGTATAACTTAGATTTCCAATCCTTAATTAACTATTTGTTTTTTGATTTATATACTCAAGGAATTAATTACATAGATGAATCCGTTCTTCAATTATATGACGATACTCTTAATATGCAAACATTAATGTATGATGGAAAGGTAAGAGATAAGTATCCAAAACATTTAAAAGAAGCACACGATAAAGTAACTCTTGTTTATAACTTAAATCAAGAATATTTCGACCATCAGATTGCTGTTAAGTTACATAATGAATGTAAAAATTTGGAGTATAAAGATGAGAACTTTTGTATTATTACTCCAGAAGATTCTTCTGAATTAATAAATGAGGGAATTTCATTACATCATTGTGTAGGAAGTTATGTAGAAAAAGCTAATAAAGGGAAAACTTCAATATTATTCTTAAGAAGAACAGAAACTCCAGATGAATCACTTATTACTATTGAATATCAAGATGGGTCAATCAAACAGGTTAGAGGTCTTTGTGAAAGATTGATGACTACTAAAGAAAGAGAATTCTTTGACAAATGGGTTAAAAAATTTAAAATAAAAGTAGATGGAGAATAAAGGAGGTATATTTATGACAGAGCAAGAAGTTAAACAAACTATAGATAATTTAAAGGATTTTAAAAATACAACTGTAAATTTCAATGAAAACAAAAAAATTTGTGATATATATACAAGATGCACCTTACCTCAAGAAGACTTTTTAGCAAAGGTAAAATCTGTAAAGAAAATAGAGGTTGTGCAATGTGATTTTGGAATTTTTGAATTAATTATTCCAATAAAAGACTTAGAAAAAACATTAGATTCTTTTGTCAAAACTTTTTCAGAAGAATAATTCTATATTATATAGAGGAGTGAAAAATATGGCATATTTTTGTTTAGACTGTTTTAATCTTATTGAAGGAACAAATCTTACATATGAAGATGTAGATTGTGATATGGATTTCTGTGAAAGATGTGGAAAAAATACGAACTGTGTTGTTAGCGTACATAAAAATTCAGAAGAAGAGGAGGATATGTAATTGCATAAAATGGATACTATAAAAAGCAAAATGAAAATAGGGAATATATCTATAGATTGTACTCAACATTTCTCTAGACAACAAAAAGAACACTGGAAAGAATATTTTGGAATTATAATAGAAGATGCTCCAAATACAAATATATTATTTTCTGCAACTGTAAAAGTTCATTGGTTAAACGTAAGAAGTGGCGCTGGAACAAATTATGGTAAAGTAAGTGTTCTAAAATATAACGATGAAGTTAAAATTATTCAAACAAAGCTCATCCGTCTAAATAAATGGGAAACTCCTCATCTTTGGGGACAAATTGCAGAAGAAGATAAAAAGACACTTTGTCAGGAGGAATGGATTTGTTTAGACTATTGTAATTTAATCGACAACTTATAAATCGTTTTTGAGACGTTTTTATATCTAGGCATATAATTTCATTACTTAGCAAAAAAAGTGTCTAGATTTCGATTGTCGTAAGCGTAGGAGGGTATTATGAAACAGTTGGTAGATGATAAAACAATGGAGGAAAATATACAATTGATAGGAGAGAAAACTTGCTCTTACAATGCAGATGCTATAAAAGTTTTAACTCCTCCAAAATACAAGTCAATATTACGCATTGGTAATTTAGACTATATGTGCACAAAATCTTTTACAGAAAAACAAAAACAAAATTGGTTAGAAAATTTTGGTGTAGAAATTATAGATTGTGAGGAAAAAGATAATGAAAAGTATTGAAGAAATAAGAGAAATTACTAGAGATGCTATAGAAAAGAAAAGTCAGCTAGAAAAAGAAGAAAAAAAACTAAAAAAGGAAAAAGTTGCTTTAAAATTCAAAGACTTTGAAATACAGATGGAAGATTTTATAGAAGATGTATTTAAAGAGATTGAAATCCGTGCGAGCAATGGTTTGGGATATGTCTACTATATGTATGAAATTCCTGCTCCTTCTAAAAAATATAATGATGACGCAGAAGATTTTTTAGAAGTTTGTGTTGCATATTTTGAATCATTAGGATTTATCGTAAAATATGAAAAAAGATATAGTGGGTTCCCAGATAAAAAGAACATTTCTGGAATACAATTTGTTTTTTATTGGGGAGAAGATATTGTTAGGAACAACAAACTTACGAATGAGATAAATACAACTATTGAACGTCTAGATGGAGATACTGGTAATATATCAGACGGATACCATACATTTGATGAACTTTACTACCACAGATGCGTATTGTTCTCCCTTATTTGTAATCAAAACAATATTGTTGCTTGGAAAAGTAAAAAACACCATACGGGAGATATGTATGAAGGGATGTTCATTGTTGGTGTAGAAACACCTTATGGACAAGTTACATATCATTACAATTTACAATATTGGGGTATGTTTAAAGTTCAAGAATTGGAATTTGCTCCAGAATGGGATGGAAGTTCTCCAAGTGATTGTATAGAAAGAATGAGAATCTGGAGTAATAGTATAAAATAAAGGAGAAATGTATGGAAAATATGAAGATTAAGTCTACATATAAAATAAGTATAATTTTAGCTATATTTGTTATAGGTTTTATAATAGGTGTATTTATTGCTATATCTACACCTACTCCTTATAAATTTATTTTAGTTCAATACAAATTTGTTAAGGATGGGAATTATTATATTCTAGGAGAAACTACTTCTCCCAATGGATTTGGTGATGTTGATTTATATATAGTAGATGAAAAAGAATATGATGATTTTTTAGAAGGTTTTGAGTATTCAATATCTACAACAGGGATGAATCACTGGAATAAAATGTATAAAAAAGTTAGCAAATATAAACCAATGATTTATGATTAAAGCGGTGGTGAAAAAATGAAGAATAATTTAATAAAAGATTTTTTTCTCAAAACTATATCTTTAAAGGACTACGTTTTCGATGAAAAATGTGGAGATTTATTTCCTTTATCTGAGTTTATCGAAGATGTAAACGATAAGGCTATTATGGATTATGATGGTTTTGGAGATGTAATATATCAAGGAAAAGAAATTGAGAATGCGATTCTTTATGTAGATTTACAATTAGTTGGAATATCTGATAAAGTTTTCTTTACACTAGATACATTATATGGAATATTTGGAAATGACATAAATATTGATTGGCATAACAAATGAGAAGGAGTGATTTTTATGATTAAAGAAATTTTAACATATCCAAAGGACAAGGATATTTTAACTTCGATTAGTACAGAAACAAATTCAGAAGAAAGTAAACAATTAATTCAAGACTTAAAAGATACTTTACATAATACAGAACACGGTGTAGGAATTAGTGCAGTACAAATTGGAGAACTTAAACGAGTATGTGTTATACATTATAATGGGCAAGATATGGCTCTTATTAATCCAGTAATTACTAGGAAAAGGGGAGAAGTAGATTCTCAAGAAGGATGTTTAAGCGTTCCTGAAAAATATGGAACCTTTAAGAGAGCACAAAAAGTTTGGTGTACATATATGGACGAAAATGGAAAGTTTAAAGAAATCGAAGGTGGAGGGCTACTTTCAAGAATAATCCAACACGAATGTGAACATATGGACGGTTGGTGTGAAGTATTCTCTTTAGCCGAGGAGGAATAATTATGGAAACTGGTAAAGAAAGAATTGGTATGGATATTTGGATAGCTGTACGTAATCCAAACTATGGAGAAAAAACCTGTCCCTGCTGTGGACGAAAACTTTCTAAAAAACAAGATAAATACATATTAGTAGAAGGATATTATAATAAAGTAGAATGCGATGGTGAGGATTTGCTTTATTATGCAGAATATGAGAATGAATTAACAGACAAAACAGAAGAAGTTTTAATTAATCGTAGATGGTTGGGAGATTTTATTGATGGAGGTTATTATGAAGAAGACCATCAATTTAGTAAATTTGCTCGTTATTTAAAAAACATATCTATTTTTGACTTAGAATATGCAGAAGATGAAGGAGATTACGCCTTCAAAACCAAAGAAGAAGCAGAAGAATGGTTGAAAAAATTTGGAAAGGATTAGTTGAGTACTTATGATAGAATTTGAAGTAAAAAAACTTAAGGTACAAGTATTTCCAAAAAACATTAAAGTTATTGATTCTTATAAGATAGAAACAAGAAAAGAAATGAGAGAGTTCCTTACTGAAACTCTTGAGAAAGCTCCATTGTATTATAAAAAAAGAAGTATCAATTCTTTAATTAGAGAATGGAAAACACATAATAGGTTTTATAAATTGGGATTATTTATTTCTCATACGAAAGATTGTGATTTTGAATCCGATGAAGCTTTATATAGAAGGTTATTTTATTTCTTTTTTGGTAGATTTTAATAAGGAGGATTTTTATATGTTATTAGCAATTATATTTTTAGTATTATGTATTATTATATCAGCTATTGTAACAATTAATAGTGTTGGTGATATTAAAGATTTCTTTGGCAACTTCTTTGCATTTGCTTTTGTTTTTTTTATCATTCATATATTTTTGTGTATGTTATTGTTAAATTCTTTTATAGTTGATGTAGGAACTACTAGAGAAACCTTATATAATATAGAAGGACTAGAAAGTAATATGGTTACAAGCGAAAATTTATCTGGAAGTTTTATATTAGGATGTGGGACTATCGAAAATAAATCTTCTTCTACAATAAAATATTATTTCTTTAAAGAAACAGAGAATGGAAAAAGTTTAGAAAGTATTGTTGGAGAAAATTCTGAAGTTTATATACAAGAAACAAATGATATGCAACCTTGTTTGATTAAGGAGTATAGTATAAAAAGACAGAATAGATTATTTGAAATCTTGTTTTGGAAAGAAGAAATAAAGGAAGAACTTCGTACTATTTTAGTAGTTCCAGAAAATACTATAAAAATTGAATATAATGTGGAGGTATAAAATTGAGAAATTTAGATTTGTATGTTAAAATTTGTGATAAGTTAGAAAAAGAAAATATTGATGTTGTTTCTTTTGATGGATGCCACGTTAATGCTAAATATGGAGAACTTGATATTGTAATTAGTTTTGAGATGTGTATGTGTCACGGTGGAAGATTAACTATTTCAAGTAAACATTGTAGTTTTTATTATAGAATAGAACACGAAAAGTATGATGAAAGTAAAGGAATCTTTGACCCAGAATCTGAACTAATTTATGAGATAGAAAACGAGATGATTCCTATTATAAAAAGTATTAAAACATATGTATATTCTGTTGAATATTGGAATGAAGAAAAGCCAGACCATCATAATTATTCATACTACAATAGTATTGAAGGACTTTCTAGGTTTATTCTAGAAGAAGATGGAAAAGACATTTTTGCAATGGATGGAGAATATATCCACGAATACCCTAATCCAGATATGGCATCTAAAATTACTATTGAAGATTTCAAAGATGGAAAGCTTTATATATTAAGACAAGATTTAAGCAGAAAAGATGGAAAAGGGGAATGGACAGTAAATAATGAAAAGTGGAGAACAGAACATATGATTTGTAAGATATTTAAGAAAGGAAAGAAAGATAATGGATAGAGAAGAAAGAATTATGAATAGGCTTCAAGAACATTATGACTACATAAAAGATAAATGTCGTTCTAATGGAACTCCCTATGAAGTTGTTGCTTTGTTCCTTCAAGGAAGTCAAAATTATGGATTGGATGTTTATACAGACAATTATATGAGTGATGTAGACAGTAAAGCTATTGTTCTTCCTACATTTAATGATTTTATTCTTAGTAAAGAACCAGTTAGTAAAACTATTATATTAGAGAACGAAGAACATATAGATGTAAAAGATATCAGAGTTATGTTTACTATGTTTAAAAAAGCAAATATTTCTTATCTTGAATTGTTATTTACTGATTACAAAATAATTAATCCAAAATATCAGTCTATTATTGATGAATTAATGAAAATAAGAGATGATATTATTGACTATCCGAGACTTCTTAAGGCTTGCTATGGGATGACTTTGGAAAAAAGAAAAGCATTGTGTCATCCATATCCAACAATTAAAGACAAAATTGATAAGTGGGGATTTGACCCTAAACAACTACATCATATTATTAGATTACATCTTATGCTTGCTACATTATATGAAACAAAACATCTAACAAAAGATAATTTTGTTTTTGATGAAGAACTTAGAGAAGGCTTATTGGATATAAAAACAAATAATGCAGGAATTAGTTTAAATAATGCAATCGCATCTGCTGATGGATTCTGTGATATGACAAAAGAATTAGTTGAAAAAATGCTTCAATGGGATTGGAAAGAACCCCAACCAGAAAAGCTGGATGAACTTCTTATAAGAACCCTTAGACAATATTTTAAGGAGGATATTTTAAATGAACAATAATATTTCTCAAGCTGAAATTTATAGAGCAGCGAAAAACGTAATACATAACGACCTAGGTATTACTAAAGAATATATTAATAATATTATACAAGATACTGTAAAAGCAGAAGTTAATAAACTACTTAATAATGAATCATACATAACTTCTTTAATTAAAGGGGAGGTATTACGTAGTATTTATAATGAAGATAGTAAAACTTGGCATTTAATTAGGGATGCTAGTAGTTGGATTAAAGATGAAGTAACAGGTACTATTGTTAATGAAGTTAAAAATAAATTGGAAATTAGATTAAAAGATGATTATGAAGGACATATAAATTTAGATGAATGGGAACCAGTGAAAGACGAAGAGTCTGGACATTACGTGATACGCCACAAAGTAGGATTAAATAAAAATGGAAAGGGTGATTGGTTATGAAAACTGTATTAGAATTTTCTGGCGATGAAAGAGATGATGCATATAAAGCAATGAGAGTAAATGACCTTATGTATGCTCTTTGGGAGTTACAAAAATATAGAAGAGAGCTTTATAAAGGTTATATAAATGGAGCTATTGTTGTTAACGGAGATAAGGTTCTTGATGAAGAAACTATATCAAAACAAGTTAAACAAACTTATGCAAAAGAACTTTGTCCTGAAGAACTAGACAGTACTCTACCTCCTTTTAAGGATAATAAATCTTATATTCCACAAACTGATGTTTTAAATAGAATAGATGATATTTTAGATGGTGTTAGAGATTTATTAGATTAATAAATGAGGTGTTGATATGGAATATATAAATAAAGAAGATGTTCACATTAATGTTATAACATTTAGCAGCAATTCTCTTTCTGAATTGGAAGAGGACATTAATACATTTTTAAATACAAGACTAAAAAGAAATGATGGTTTTATGTATCCTGATGTTGTTGATATTAAATATCAAGCGATTCAACGAGATGGATATCATTATGAAGGTAGTATTAAATATACTGCTATGGTACTATATAAAGTAGATTGGAGGTCAAATAATAATGAAAGAAAGATTGAAGAACGACTTAAAGCAATCAATGAAAGACAAAAACGTTATAAGGAAAAATACAATACAAATGATTCGAGCTCAAATACTTCAAGTGGAGAAGGACAAACAAATGGAGTTGGATGATAATGCTATATTAGAAATTATTAACAAACAACTTAAACAAAAAAATGATGCACTTGAACAATTTAAAGTTGCTAATAGAGAAGATTTAATAAATCAAACAGAACAAGAAATAAGTGTTCTTAAAGAATATATGCCAGAAACAGTTGATGTTTCTGAAATAGCTGTTAAGGCTGTTGAATTAAAAGTTGCTAATAACTACGAGAAAAAGGATATGGGAAGGCTTATTAAAGACCTTAAAGATTTTTATGGAGTAAGAGCTAATGGTAAGGATATTGCAGATTGTGTAAAATCTATTCTTTAGGAGGGCTTGATATGGAGAAAAAATATATAAAAAATTTGTTTATTGTTTTATTAGTGTTTATTATAATAGTACTTGCAGATACAATTTGGAAAAAGAATCAAGAGATAAAAGAAAAACAAACAAGCATTGATGATTTAAACATACAGATAAACAGTTTGTGGGAGAATGTGCAACAGTTGCAGGAGGAATACTCTAAGATTGTTGATAAATTATATTCTCCAGATAATGGAGGTAACTAGTTTGAGTAAAATAAATAAAAATAAAATACGAATATTTGTTGATGGAAGCTGTGACTCTAATTATGGATTTAGTACTATAGCATATAACATTCAAGATGGTTTCGTTATAAATAAAAAGTTTGTGAAATTAGATTTCATACACAACAAACACTTCGCTAAAAGAATAGATTGTAGCTCTCCTGTTGACGCAGAAATTGATGCAATCGAACTTGGATTCAATGTATTTCGTAGCTGTGTGAATTTTAATCCAATATTTAAAAAATTCCCTGTGAGAGTAAAGTCTGATTCGATATTTGCAATAAAATACATAACCAAAAAGAAAATAACAGAAGGTTTCGAGTTTAATGATGTTCAATTACATAAGATGGATTTATTACATATTCAATATAAATGCTTGAAAGCACTTTATCCAAATTTTGAATTAAGTTTTATCCCTAGTAAGAATAATTTGGCGCATTATAATGCTTATGAAAAACTAAAATGGGAAAGAGCTTTGTATTTTGATAAAAAGGTTGGTGTAGAGAATGGATAATAGAATTAAAGATGGTCTAGTTGATGCTCTAAATGGAGTAATGGACTATAAAGGAGTTATTGCTAGAGACTTGGAAACTGGTGTTGAAATTGATTTTAATAAGGGCGAAGCTAAGGTGGAAACTATGGTTCGTAGTGAAGAGTATTTTGGGTGTCATATGGTAACCTACGTTTTGATGAATATGATTAAGGATTGTAAGGTTGATATCGTTTGTGATGAGGATGATAAAGATTATAAGTATTTATGTAAGTTATTGAGAGTGGATTAATACTGAGAGTAAAATCTCAGTATTTTTTTTATCTAATTTTATATAAAAATATCTAAAAATACTTGACAAGTATTTTAAAATACTGTATAATATATGTAAATTATAGAGGAGGTATTTTTATGATAATTGTAGAAAATTTTATTAAAGATGCAGAAAAAAGAGGAGATAAGGTTTTGAAGTTTAGTGATAGGGGAGATGTGGTATACGACACAGAAGGATTTGACCACACTAGAATTACTGATGCAATATTAATAATGGATGGGAAAATAGTTCCTTTAGAAAAAACTACTACTTGGGCTGCATTATTAAGAAGTGTTAACGCAGCAACTAAAAAGCAAAGAGATAAAGAGGATGTGGCTGAAGAATGTTTTAATATGACTATTGCAGAAGTAACTGAAAAATTTGGATTAGGTATGAACCAAAACTTTTCAATGACTTTGTTTGATGACGATTCTTTTATTAAAAGTAGCGTATATAAAAATAATCAAAATCACGCATTAGATGTTTGGAGAGGGAAAAAGATTTGTGCTGTATATGCTGGAGAAGTCGTTGTGGTACTTAATGCATTAATTGCTAGCTCAGGTAGCACAGAAACAGATGGAGGAGTTACTTTATTGGTAAGCTATCGTAAAAGAGGAAATGTAATGGAAGGTGTAAGTGAAGGTGTAGAACAACTTTGTGAAAATATAAATGGATTTGTATCACAACACACTTTTGCTAAGCAAATAGGATTGTCTGATGAGAGGATTCGTGATGTCATTTATAAAAGTTGTTTTGAACAACTTAAGAAAGGGTTAGAGGGCTCTTATAAAACAGAAGATGGTGAAATATTTCAAATTATTGTCGAAAAAGAGGATAAAGATAGTAGATTGGATACAGTTAATAAACAAAAGATTTATGATATGATAGATGATATATCTGCTCAATTAGATGGAATTAAGAAAATTTTAAATGATTTACCACAAATGGAAGAAGGTGAGGAGTAATGTCTATGGATTGGAGATTAGAGCCTATTACTAGAAAGCAGATTGCTGCACTTAAGACTGCGGATGATTGGTTTACGTTTGATAGATTGGAAGGAATGACAAAGGGCGAAGCTTCTGATTATATTGAAGAATATTATAAAGATGGAAGGATTATTGAAGAGAATATTAATATGAGATATAAGAAGGAGAAGGTTGAAGGTGTGAATGGTAGTAGGAATGAGATTAATAGTATTGTGAGGGATATTGTTAATGAGGCAGTTAGGATTGTGATGAAGAGGTATGAGGTATAGGGTTTAGGTAGAAGGTTGTGTAGAAGGATTTAGGGTGGTCAGGTTTTGGGTGACACCCTATTTTTGTTTTTGGGAATATGTAAAAGGTGGGGGGGGGGTATGTAGCTGACTTGACAAACCTTTGTCATTTGTGTTATAATAAATAAGAGGTGATTGTATTGGAAAATTATATAGGCAAAACACAAATTGTTTCTGGCACTTCGATTAAACTTACTGTTATAGACCAGAAAGACGATAAGCTAATTATTGAATTAGATGATGGAAGATATTTTAAATCAACTATCGCGAATTGGAATAAAGGCTTTGATAAATTAAATAATTTAGCTTCATCATATAAAGATTTAATCGGTAAAAAAGGTATAAATAAAGATGGAAGAGAAATGGAAATTTGCGAAATACGAGATTTGTGGAAACCTCGGGAAAGGATTAAAAATTAATGTGCTATTTCCTGATTCTGGCTTTATTGCTAAAGCTACATTAAAGGCTTTTGAAGAGGGAACTGTACAGGTTCCAAGTTTAAATAGTAGACAATTTAAAAGAGTATCTGATTATGAAAAACATATTGGAGAAAAAAATATTAATCAGTACGGAGAAAATACTGTTATTGTAGATTATATAAATGCAAATAATGTTATAATAGGATTTGATGATGGTTCTCAAAAACAGGCAAAATATAGAGATTTTACTAATGGGCTTATGAAAAGTGATTCTTTAATTCGGAAAAGAGACAAAAGAAAGAAGTAAAAAACTAGCAAAAAATTCAAGGCTTGGAGAAGAAAAAATGTCTAATAGTTCTGGATTGATGAGAATCGTTGAGTATAACTCTACAGCAGATATAACAGTTCTTTTTGTTGATGATGGAACAACAAAAAAAACTACTTACAAACATTTTCAAGAAGGAAAAGTTGAAAGTGATTATATGAAAAATCAAAGAGAAAAGGAAATTCAATATAGAAAAAAACTAATTGAAAAACAACGTCAGGAAAGTCTTGAAAGAAAAGATAAAACTGGAGAATCTATTATTTTAGATAATGGAATGGTTGCTACTATTACAAGATTTAACAACCAAAATGATATGGATGTTTTTATTAGTGGGGAAATTATTAGCGGAATAACTTATCCATCTTTTAAGAATGGAATGAAAGATTGGGTTAAAGAATATGATAGAGAACATATGGTTGGAAATGTAGTTAAAAATAAACATAATACTAAGGCAATTATTCTTAGTTTTAATAAGAAAGACTTAACTTTTGATTTGAAATTAGATAATGGATATAAGTTTAATAAAAAATGTCTTGAGGTTGAGTATGGGATTTTTACAACTCCTTATGATAAAACTGTTGGTGGAGTTGGATATTTGGGAGAAAAATATACTCGCGAAAGTAACAAAAGACTATATCAAATGTGGTATGGAATGTTAGATAGGGTTATTGTTCAAGGCGCTAAAGATAAGAAAAGATATGCTGCATATGAAAATTGTTCTATCTGCGATAGGTGGCTTAATTTTAGTAATTTTTGTAATGATGTCTTAAATGTGTGGTATGATTGTGATGAACAATTAGATTTAGATAAAGATATTAAATATAAAGGGAATAAAGAATATGCTCCTGATAAGTGTTTGTTAGTACCACACGGAATTAATCAATTATTTTCTCATTGGAAAGGAGGAAGGGGAGTTACTCATCAAGTTGGGGTACAATATGTAACAAACGGAAAGAGAAAAGGAACTTGGGAAGTGAAACCTTGTGGAGCGTATACTTTTGATGGGAAATTTAGGACGGGAGTCCATAAACATTTTAAAAGTGAGATTGAGGCTGGAGAGTATTATAGGGAAATTAAACACGAGTATGTTAGGAAGGTTTTGAAAAGTTATGAGGGGAGGATTCCTGATTATGTGATGAATTATTGTTTGAGGTTTGAGTTTGAGAGGGATGATTATTCAGTTAGTAGTTGTAATGGTTGTAGTGATGTGGGAGAGTAGGTGAGCTCTCTCTAGTTTTTATATAGGGTTTGTTTAGAGAGGTGCATATACCCCAAAACGAACATTTGTTCGCTCAAATTATGTAAACCACGGGGTACTCCGAACAACTGTTCGACCTCAACCAAAAATCCAAAAACGAACATTTGTTTTATTTCTGCATAGTGGGGGTATATCGTTTACATAAAAAGACGGGGAACATTGTCCCCGTTTTATCTTCCAAATAAAAACAATACAAATATAATAAATATGATTAGTTTTGCAATGATGAATAACACTTGACCACCTCCACAAGCTCTAAAATCAATTTACAACCGTTTTTTAATATTCGACAATATAATTACTATAAAAATAATTTTCTAGTGTTTCAGCCTCATTGTATGCGTTTTCTGTGTCAATTTGTTTTAATATGTCGTTTATATTTTTTTCTTCCATTTTCTCCACTTCCTCTCTTTTGTTTATTAGTACTCATAGTAGTATTTGATATAGTCGTTGTCTATGTGTAGTGTGATTAGTTCTCCTGTGTCTGTTTGTTCCACCTGTACGACCTCAACCGTCTTTTGTGTTGTGTGTTTGTGTATCAATAGTGATACACAAACAACTATTATATAACTAACTAGTAACAATATTATTTTAATGTATTTATTCATATTATAACACCTCTTTAAATAACCATTTTAGTATTATGCCACCACATACTATAAAATAACATATACAATATATTTTACTAACTGCGCATAACTCAACTATTGCTCCTAATGTTCCAAATAATAGCAATATACAAGCAACACCGAATATTGATATTACACTATAATATATTATTTTTGCCACTATTTCTGCAAATATATTTTTGATTTGTTCCTTTTTTGTTTTTTTGTTTCTTCTGTTTCTCATTTTTTCCATTTTCTTTTTCTCCTCTTCTTTTTTATTTTTGTTTTGTCGAATAATTTTTTGTTATTCTAATTATATTATTCGACAAAACTTTTTTTATTCCTTCTTTTTTTTTGTAATTTTTTTATTTTTTTTGTAATTTTTTTGTATTATGATTTCAATATATTTGAATATTGTTCAACTCTTTTTTCTGTTCCATTCATAACTACAATAAATATTTGACCTTGTTTTCTCTGTTCTCTTGCCGTCCTTGTAATGTATGACTGTATTTTACTTGTCGTGTTGCTATAATAATTTACATCAATTTCAAGTTCTTTTGTCTGTGCATCCGTTCCGTTCCATTTTGCAATTACTGTATTGTAATTGATTAGTGCTTTTCGTTCTGTATCAATGTATAAGTGTTGTGTTTTTGCTTTTGTTCTCCCCTCTTCTCTAATAAAAGTTTCAATAACGTCAATGTTTTTCATAATATAACCACCTTTCAAAAAAAATATTTTTTGTCCTTTTTTGTAGGACACCGTCATTATATAGGATTTATTTTTTTTTGTCAATACTTTTATTGTAATTTTTTTAAATTTTTTGTAATTTTTTTGTGTTTTCCTTGATATTCCTAGTATGTCCCACAAAAAAAATTTTATACATATAAACAAATGTTTGTAAAAAAACTTTTCCTGAAGAAAATACAAACAAATGTTTTATAGAACAAATGTTTGCTCCTGCTGGTGCTGGTACAAAAAAAAAGAATATAATATTTTTATATTTTATAATATTTTTCTAGGAAAAGCCCTATTATTGCGTGTGCGTGTTCGTTCGGCAAACTAGGGTAAATTTATTTTTTTTTATATTATTCGGTTATTCTGTTTTATTTACTATTGTATATTGATATATATATTAAATATAAAATAAAATTGAATTACAATAAAAAATATGATAAAAAGCGAACTTTTTTAAATTAGTTCGCTTTTTATTTTTTGTTCACATAATACAACTGCTTCTTGATTTAATAATGTTTTTATGTCGCTTATTGCATTTACAACTTGTATTCGTTCCACAAAAAACATTTCTATTATATAACTTTTTTCTATCGTTTTAGTTCCGTCTGTATGAGTATATACTCCATTTCCTAGATATTCAGTCATTCCAGTTATTCCTTGCTTTGCTAAACATTTACATATAATATCTATTGCTTTTTTTGTTGGAATTTCTTGTTTTTTCGTATCCTTATCATTTAATCCTACATACAACTTATACATAATAACTTCATTATTTTCCATAATATCTACCACCTTTTAAAATTTTATTTTTTCGGTTATCTTTAACCGTTTTTTACATTATAACATATATTTCTTATTTTGTCAATAACTTTTGTCAAAAAATTTTATTATTTTTATTATAACCATTTTTTATAATTTTATACAATAATTATAAAAAATTTTCTAAAAAATATATACAATACATTTACTTTACATAAAATTGGTAAACATATTGTATATATTCATCTATTTATTTAAAAAGTGGTATTATTGCATATATTATATTATTCGGCAATTCTGTTTTATCTACAATTCCTATTATTGCAATACTTGTTTTAATCGGTAAAACTACTGTTTTATAAATATTGTCAAGTCTTTTGTGTTTCCTATTATTATATCTGTATTTCTTTGTATATATGTTTCATAATCAGCTTTTAAGCAATAATCTATGTTTTTATTATGATACACTTTTTCAATAGTTTCAGCTTGTTCTAGTATATCGTACCATTCTTGGTCTGTCAAGGTTTCATTATCTTCTATTCCTAAATATTCTATTATATCATTCCTACTCATATAATCTATATTTCTTCCATTCTCTGTGTAATTTTCCATAACCTTTAATTCCTTTCTTTTTATTATAATAATATTATATCACATTTATTTTATTTTGTCAATACTTTTAGTTTATAAAAAACTAAAAATCTAAAAATTGAAAATCTAAAAAACTAAAAATTGAAAATTCAAAAATTTTACTTTTCAAAAATCTAAAAATTTTAAAATCTAAAAAACTAAAAATTTACTTTTTGAAAATTCAAAAATTTTAAAATTCAAATTTTGAAATAGGGAATTTCCCTATTTCAAATCTAAAACTTTTATTCTGTATTCATAATCTTTACTGTCGAATTCATACCAACTTACTAGTCCTCTTTTATATGCTTTTTCGTGTCTTTCCAATTCCTCTTTACTTAATCTACTTTTACAAAATTCAATAGCTTGTTCCATTGTTTTGTAACATTCTTGATTTATTCCTATTGAAGTCCAGTCCTTATTTTTTTTAACTCTTGTAATTACTAAATAAATTTCCATTTTTTGTACCACCTTTCTTAATTTCTATATATATTATATCATATATTATTAACATTGTCAATAGTTTTTTGTAAAATTTTTATAAAATTGTCAAGGTTATTTTCCTTGACAATTTATATAGTTTCTACAACTTGAACCACAACAATAACCATAGTTATCACAAAACATATTTTCTGCAAATCCTCTTTCTATTTCTTCTATTTCCCTGCTTTCCATTTCCTCTTGAATATCTTTGCATAAGTCCTTTGCTTTTCCTACAAAACAATAATTTCTTTCTTTTAATGTTATCATAATATTTACCACCTTTCCTAATTTCTATGTATATTATATCATATATTATTAACATTGTCAATAGTTTTTATTCAAAAAATTAAAAATTTAAAAAATAAAAAAGCAAAATTTCAAAATCTAAAATTTAAAAATCTTGCTTTTTATATATAAAATTTTTGAAAGATGGACTAATTCATTAACATTGATTTTTTTCTAAAATCAAAATTTCCAAAATTAAAAATATCAAATTTTCTACCATTTATTTCTGTTTTGTCATTTCCTTTGAAATATTCCTGTGTGCATAATTCAACTGCCTGTTCCTCATTATCTAATACTATTATTGTATTTTTATTTAATTTAACTTCAATATTTTTTCCCATTTTTATTACTTCCTTTCCTGCTTAAATACTTTCTATAATTTCAAAATCGTACCATTCGCCCTCTTTTTCAATTAGGGACTTTATTTTATTTTCAACTGCTTTCCTGCTTTTAAAAACTTTCGCTTGTTTTTCCCACCTTGTACTTAAAAATCCAACTCTTTGCATCCTTTGAAAATAACCTGTGTTGTCTTTTTCTACTTTACTACTAAAATAAATTACATAACTTTCTTTTTTCTTTTCCATATTTACACCACCTCAAATAATAATTTTAAATTGCAAGTTTTAATTACCCAAAACTTGCAAAAAGGTATTATTTATTATGAATTTCAACTAAAATGTCGAATAAATCATTATTGATTTCTTTAAATTCTCCATTGACTTCCATAAAATCAGTAAAAATATAGTCATTATTTCCTTTACTAACAACTGTGAATACATCTGTATCTTTAAGTGTAAAATATAAACAACTGTCTATTCCACCATTCCAGTATGTTCTTACAATAGGTATACCCTCAATTAGCCCTACATATATGTTTTGTTTTGTTTTTGTCAATTTTAATTCCATTTTATATTCCACCTTTCCTCAACTTCTGTATATATTATATCACACATTACTTATTTTGTCAATAGTTTTTTAAAAATTTTTTATTTTTATTCTTCTGCTTGTATCCTCATAAGTTCTTTATCTGTATTGAATAAATAGTCGCCGTCAATATCTGCTATACTACAATTTAACATATTATCTATATTTCCATTTTTATCAATAGATATAGCCATTATTGTATTACCATTATAATCTTCAATTTCTATAATTTTGTTTACTACATTTTCCATTTAATCACTTCCATTCTTTTTCTAGGAGAAGAGGTCTATCCCTCTTCTTCCTCTTCTTCAAGTTCTCCATTTGCATTTAAACCTAAATTTGAATATATCTCATCTCTTTCAAACCATAAGTAGTCGTTTACTTCTGTATCTGTTGGTATTTCGTCAAAAAATACTTGTTCTAATAATTCCATAAGTTCCTCTTCTTTGTCTGATTTTTCAATATCTTCTAATGTATCTACTGCACCACTCCAACTGTTGTCTTTCAATTCTTCAAAACCAAAATCTTTTTTAATATACATTTTTATTTCCACCTTTCTTTATTTATTGTAATTATATTATAACATATATTTTTGAATTTGTCAATAGTTTTTAAAAATTATTTACTTAAAAAATAAAAAAATAATATCATTAACACAAATTTACATATAATAAAAATCAAAAATTTCCTCCTAACTATATTGGAGTGTTACCACTCCAATATATTAACATTCAAAATAAAATATCAAGTCCATACTGTCTTTTACTTTATTATATTCAAAATCTTCTTCAAGTTCTTTTCTTTGTTCTTCGTCCATTTCCTGCATATTTCTTAATAGTCTACCATAAAATCCTTGACTATAAGATAATTCCCTAACAATTTCTAATGCTTTTTCAAATGTCATAAATTTTTCTTTTTCCATAATATATTCCACCTTTCCTTTGATTTATATATATTATATCATATATTATTCATTTTGTCAATAGTTTTGTATAAAATTATTCATAAATTTTTTCCCACAAATTGTTTATTCCTATCATTTCTGCAAAATCACTTTTCATTTTAGAATATAATTCCTGTGTTAAGTCATTATAGTTACTTGCATAACCATAATTTTCGCTTTCTACTAATACAAAATTGATTTTTTCCATACAAATTAACAAGTTCTCTAATGCTGTTATATCTGTATATTCCTCATAGTGTTCTCTGTATTCTTCATTTATTTGTCTTTGTAGTTCTTCTATAATTGCAATATCACAACCATTACATTCTTTTAACTTTTCAATATTTAAAAATTCCATATTCCCACTCCATTCTTAAATTTCTTCATAAATTCTTTCCAATAACTCTTCTAGGTCGTTGTTTTCTCTAATTAAAGTTTTTAATGTTGCGTCTTTCATATCTTCAAATGCTTGTTTGTTAGCATACATATTTTGCATACCACCTAAATTGTCCCATTCCATTTTTGCCCATTCGTCAATATTTTTGTTTAATTGTCTTTGTCTTTCCTCAATACATACTTTTACTAATTTGATTTCATTGATTTCTAATTCCATAATAATTCGCTCCTTTATTTATATTATTTCCTAACTATGAGTATATTATACCACATATTTTATATTTTGTCAATAGTTTTTTATAAAAAATCAAAATCTTCTATTTCATTTAATTTGTAATTATCTACCCAATAGTCAAATTTTTTTCTTTTATCTTTTTGTTTTAAAATTTCTTTATTTTTATTTGCGTTTTCTTCTGTTGTAAATATTCCTATTATTTCCTGCTCATTATCTTCTAAACAACCGTATGGGTCGTAAATTCTTCTTAATAATACATATACCATATTTTCCATTTTTTATTGTTCCACCTCTTTCTTAATTTCTAAATATATTATAACATATTTATATGCAAATGTCAATAGTTTTATTCAAAAAAATTAAAAAATTTTACTATCGAACGGGCGTTCGTTTTAAAAACGCACCTTTTCCATTATCCTTATTATATCACATTTTGTCAAGTTTGTCAAGTACCAAACATTTGTTCGTTAAAAATTGTGCAAACAAATGTTCGTATAAATAAAAAAAATAGTAGGTTTCCCTACTATTTCGGTGGTATCTATATTATAATTGAATATTGTCTTTTAAGTATTCGATTTCATCTTCTGTAAATATGTTCAATAGTTTTTCATTGTTTTCTTTTATAGCATTGTATATTTTCTTTCCCTCTTGCAAATTTTCATACCCAAACTCTTCCATAAACTCAACTATATCTCTATCATATATACAAAAGTAATCACTTAATAAACACCATAGAGCATTGACTATTTTATTCATTCCATTTTTTTCTGTTAGTATTTCAAGTCCCCAACCCTCACTATATTCAAAGTGTTCTTCTTTATTATCTGTAAATATTTCTAACTCATAAAGATAACCTTTGCCATAGTCTACTCCTTTTCCTTTTATTACAAAGTTCGCTTTTTCTAGTATTTGTAGGACTTTGTCCTCATTTTCTACATACTCCTTTAAATCTCCAAAGTCTGTGATTTTATAAGCTCCATAAACTAAATCATTTTTCTCTTCCACGATATTTTACCTCCTATTTATTTATTATAAGTATATTATACCATACTTTTATGACTTTGTCAATACTTTTATTAAAAATTTATTAACTTTTTAACCATTGGTCATATATATAATCGTAGTCAACTTCCATTAAAGTTGCTAATTTGTTGAATATTCTTTCTCTAACTATACTGTCTATTCCATTCCCTATTACCTCATAAATGTCCTCATAGTTATCTAGTGCCTCAAAAATATCCTCAAAAGTTACTGTATCTTTGATTTCCTCTACTAAATCATCTGTTGGATATTCTCCTCTGTACCATTCTTTTACATTTAATTTTAATTTGTTTTCTTCCATATTTAAACCCTCCAAAAACTTTATTTGTTAGTAGTATATCCACCAACGATTGTAATTATACCATATTTTTATAACTTTGTCAATAGATTTTTCAAAATTAAAAAATTAAAATTTAAAAAACAAAAAATTAAAAATTGAGATTTCAGCATTTAAAATTTAAAAATTAAAAAATTTCAGTTCTTCTATTATTGCGTATGTGCGTACAATCGGCAACTTTAGGATTTTAAAAATTAAAGTTTTGAGATTTAAAAATTGTATTATTGTGTGTATGCGTTTTATTCGCCAAAATTTAAAATTTAAGACTTTTAATATTCTAGGATATGAAATTATATTATTGCAAATTAAAAATTAATCTATGGCTATTCTCGTGCGTACAAATTATATATTTTCTCCACATTTTATCATTTTACGATAATTAGGGGAGTAAATATACAAAAAGGTCGCTTTCCACCAAATACATTATACCACATTATATGTCAAATGTCAATACCCAAACATTTGTTCTTGCAAACATTTGTTTGATTTTGTATTGTAATTTACATAATAACTTTATATAATTTAATGATTATGTAACATTGCACAAAATATGTCTTTTGTGCAATTAGAACTTTACAAATATCTGTTTGTTTAAAATCGACATAACGCAGTCGTACCAATGGATTGCTCGTTTTGTATTTGTTAGCATTATGTAAACTTTAGCATTTTTGTTTACATAAAAACATTACATAATATTGGTTTACACTTTTCATTATGAAAAACTTTGTTTACATAATAAGTTGCGTCTTTAATAAGGTTGGTCTGTGATAGAATAGTTGGTTGGAATGTCGTAGTACAAAAATATTACAAATTTGTTGGATTTATTTTGTAATATTGTGGGGATTGTGGTACGAACATTTGTTTTAGCGAACATTTGTTCGGTAGGAGAAAAAGCAAAAATCGTTCGTTTCATCAGCAAAAACAAAATTTTCTTTTTTCTGTATAAAAGAGTGTATCACTTCCCCACCACACTACACCACAACCTACCACTACCACAACTCAACCTCTCCCAAAACCACCAACCACAACAAAATCACACCCTCTACCACACCTCTCTACCTACCAACTATACCACCCTACAAAACCATAAAACCAACCAACCCACCCCTCTACCACTACCCACTACCACAAAAAAACCTACAAAATAAAACACTACACTCAACCAAAACTAAAAACTTCCAAAATTTACTACAAAATAAATCCCTCTCCACCCTCTACAACACAACACAAAAAAATCCACCTCACAACACCCCTACAAAACAAAAATATAAACCCACCCCTAAAATTAAAAAATTAAAAATTAAAAAATTCCATATCCTACAACACTTTTCAAAAATTATAAAACAAAAAATTCCAAAAATCAAAAATTAAAAAATCTAAAATTTTCTCAACTCAAAAAACAAAAAACTAAAAATTTAAAAATAACAAAATCCAAATCTAAAAATTAAAAATAATACATTCCTACACGCACCACAATCAATTTCTACCCACTTTCCCTACCTAACCCAACAAACTATACCTTTAAAAATTAAAACCCCTTAAAATCGAAATATGACAAACCTAAAAAACAAAAAAAAGAGAATTCTACAAATTCTCTTTTTTAACCCTTTTATATCAACTAAAATTTAAAATTTTACACTTATTCATCAAGAGAAATACCATAATCTCTTTTTAAAATAGTAACTATTTCATTCTGTGCAGTTTCCACAAACAAAAGTTTTCCATTCTGTCTTACCTCATACTTTGGTGTAGTTTTAGTTTTCTCAATTTCCAACTTTAAACTTTTAGGACTAATTACCAAAATATCATTTTTTGACTTTTTAGAGTTCATCACATAATATTTTCTTTTACCCCTACTCAACACTTGTCTTAAATAAGAATAACTTGTCAAACTCTTTTTCAATTCATTCTCAACATTCTCTACTTCTTTATAAAGGTTAGTATCTGTTAGTTGTTCAATTCTAACACCATTATTACTTACTTTATAAACAGTTGTTTTATAAGAATAATATCTATTCCCTTTTCTATCGAACATTTGTTTTTCCTCATATAAATCCCTAATATCATCATAAGACATATAACTAATATCAGCAACCTCTTTTAAAACTAAACTATCACTAGCATTTCCATTTTTTATTTTTTCAACTTTTAAACAATACATAATATCTACCTCCACTTTTTATATTATTCTTTAATAAGAATATATGATATAACTTACTTATTGATTATATTATACAACGAACAATAGTGAGTACATATAATATAATTAACTTATTGATTATATTATATCATATATTCCATAAAAAGTCAATAGATTTTTCAAATTTTTTAAACTTTTTTAATCAAACATTTTTTTAATTCTCAAACCTAACTCTTCTAATCTACAAAATTGATTATGTCCTCCTGTGAAATCTTTTTCATTTTCAGCACTTCTATATAAAACATTATCAAATTCTGTACCATTCTCTCTCAAATCCTCAACAGAGAAATAAACAAATTTCTCACTACCTATTTTATTTACAAAACCATAAACTTCAAAGTGTCCTAATTTCACATTAACATTATATTCGTTCCCCAAATCATTCTTCAATGCCTTTTTAAAATCAGCAAAGAACTGTTTACATTGTTGGGTAGTAATAGAACTTGACACAAATTCCATATCTCCATACATTTTTCTTAAATTAACCAAATTCAACTTTAATTTTTTACCAATCCATTCAACCTCACAATTATTTTCTCCTGTTTCATTTAATCTATAATCAACCATTTTACAAAATCTCCTTTCTATTCTAATGTTTCCTTATCATATAATTTATCATATAATGTATCACTAACAACTGTATCAATATACTCAAACAACTCATCATCATTATATAAACTTTCCACCATATCGTCAAAATCATTTTCTGTTATTTCATCTAAAGGTACACTTTCCTTTAATTCAATTTTTGTTTTAATATAATCTGCCAACATAAATTCTAAAAAATCATATATTGCATTATCTCTATTAGTTTTATTATCAACAAATTCTTTTAACTTTTCAATTCCCATTAAACCTCACTCCCAACTTTAACAATTTTTAATTCTCTTTTACTACCAAAATCTTTTGTAATAATGTATGCTTTTTTATAACTACATTTTAAACAAATATTTGTTTCTGTATCCCAAGAATATGAAAATCTACTATACCCTCTGTCATATTTACCAACTTTAACTATTGGATATACATTTGCATACAATACCTTATAACTTCCCTCAATTTTTTCATATAAAGCCTTTTTAAAGACTTCAAAACAATTACCATATACTTCATATCTAATCTCTTTTGCAAATTTATCTTCCATTTTCTTCACAAAATTTTTGTCTTGTTTATCTTTCCATTCGGTATATTTTTTCCAATCTTCATATTCTCTATTACTTTCTTTTTCTAAAGTACTTCTCTTAATACCTGCAAAATCAAATATTCTTGCCCTATATAAATTACCTGTCCTAATAGATAAATCGTCATAACTAT